>ERZ791815.1661-NODE-1661-length-12609-cov-8.341405_pt1 | contig 12609 bp, 8 predicted proteins | sample MGYA00510302_ERZ791815 | MGnify/ENA primary metagenome ERZ791815 (study PRJEB30046, sample SAMN00791995) | human gut metagenome | study: EMG produced TPA metagenomics assembly of the A metagenome-wide association study of gut microbiota in type 2... | reverse complement strand
TATTATATGATGTGAGAAACAGGATAAGTGTATATCCAAAAAAGTCATATTACATATCATGTAAGATAACTGTTTTCGTTACTTGCTATATATTCTATACTAAATATATAGCAAGTTGTATAATACAACCTATCTACAAAATATATAATATGACTTTTAATTCTATATTATAAGCATTTTCGACAATTCATTTATAAGTTTATATTTACTTTTTAAGTTCATTGAAGACTTAAGACAGCAACATATATAATTCTTAATTACCTGTTGCAGCATCCTCTCTCTTCTCCTTAGGAAGAATAATATTAAGAAGAATAGCCATAAGCGCTGCCGGAACTATTCCTGAACCACCGAATATAAGACTTATAAACTGAGGTGCATGTGCAAGTATTGCTGTGTTAGCGCCTATTCCATAACCTACGCCAAGTGCTACAGATACTATAGTAAGGCTTCTCGCATTAAGAGGCTCTCTTGTTATAAGCTGTATACCACTTACGATGATTGATGAGAACATCATAACTGCTGCACCACCAAGTACTGACTGTGGCATAATAGATATAAGCGCTCCAAGCTTAGGGAATAATCCGCACAGTATAAGAAATACTGCACCACATGCAAGTGCTATTCTGTTTACAACCTTTGTCATAGTCACAAGTCCTACATTCTGACTGAATGAAGTATTAGGAAGAACACCGAAAAGTGCTGCAAGTGTTGAACCTATACCATCACACATAACACCACCTGAAAGCTCCTTTGCTGTAGCTTCTCTTCCCATACCACCTTCTATAACGCCTGATATATCACCTACAGTTTCAACCGCAGTAACTATAAACATAACAAGCACTGGTGCTATAGCACGCATATCAAACACAGGCTTTACCGGCATAAACTGTGGAATTTCTATCCACTCAGCATCTGATATCTTGCTCCAGTTAAGCACCCATGACTTAGTATACTCTACACCATCTGCTGTAACCGCTGTATGAGGAAGAATAAGTCCCATAATAAATGCTGCAACATAACCAACGATTATACCTATAAGGATAGATGATGAACTAAGATAACCCTTAGTCCAGTGCTTAAAGAAAAGTATAACTACAAGCACTACAAATGCAAGAAACAGATTTTCCATAGAACCAAAGTCCTTTGCACTGCTTCCACCGCCAAATGAGCTTATACCAACCGATATAAGCGAAAGTCCTATAGAAAGGACTACCGTACCAGTTACAACCGATGGAAAAAATCTTCTAAGCGGCTTAAGAAATGCTCCTAACACTGTTTCAAACAGACCGCCTAATATGGAGGCTCCCATAATAGCGCCGTAACCTATGATACCGCCGCCCATAATCTTTGCAACACTGCTGAACACTCCGATGAAGCCTGAACTTGTTCCCATTATAATAGGAACTTTTCCACCGATAGGTCCAATCGCAAACAACTGTATAAGCGTAACAATACCTGCAATAATCATTGCATTCTGTAAAAGTGCAACCTGAACGGTTGCATATTCGCTGCCTGCACCTATTCCACAGGCACCCGTTATGATAAGAAGCGGTGTAAGATTACCGACAAACATCGCCATAACGTGTTGAAGTCCAAGCGGAATTGCCTGCTTTAGTGACAGCTTTCCGTCAAACTTATATGCGTCCTCTGATAACGTACTTCCAACTTTCATAGTTTTCACCTCATATAGTCTTTTTTTTTATGTAAGAAACTGCTTCATAAGCATATATTACAACACTGTAGATTTAATAAAACTTCTTGCTTCCTCTTACCGGTTCAGATGTAAGATTAACTCCTAATCTTGCAAATGTCTTGGTATCAACCTCAGATAACATTACTGTTGTATGAACCTGACAGCCCTTAAGCTTAGGAATTTGCTCAAGTGCCTTCTTTGCATTGTCATTAGTCACAGATGTAAGTGCAAGTGCTATAAGTACCTCATCACTGTGAAGTCTTGGGTTCTTTCCACCAAGATACTCAACCTTAAGATTTTGGATAGGCTCGATGAATTCCGGCTTTATAAGCTTCTCATCGTGTTCTATTCCTGCAAGATGCTTTAAGGCATTAAGAATAAGTGCTGATGAAGCTCCCAAGAAATCAGTTGTCTTTGATGTGATTATTGTGCCATCCTCAAACTCAATAGCTGCACAGGCAACACCTGTTTCCTCTGCTCTCTTCTTAGCCGCTACAGTTACCTTTCTGTCATCGGTTGTAATCTTAGCCTGCTTCATAAGAAGCTCTATTTTGTATACTTCACTCTCTGATGCTTCTTCCTTTGCAACTCTGTTTACTGCTGTATAGTATCTTCTGATAATTTCCATCTTAGATGCCTCACAGCATGCCTCATCATCCACTATGCAGTTGCCTGCCATATTAACACCCATATCAGTTGGTGACTTGTAGTAAGTATTCTCACCATATATTTCCTCTAATATGGCATTAAGTACAGGATATATCTCTATATCACGATTGTAGTTGACTGCTGTCTTTCCATATGACTCAAGATGGAATGGGTCTATCATATTTACATCATTAAGATCTGCTGTAGCTGCCTCGTAAGCAAGATTAACAGGGTGTTTAAGTGGTATGTTCCATATAGGAAATGTCTCAAACTTAGCATAACCTGCCTTAATTCCCCTCTTATTCTCATGGTAAAGCTGTGAAAGACATGTCGCCATCTTTCCACTTCCAGGACCCGGAGCTGTTATAACTACAAGCGGTCTTGTTGTTTCTATATAATCATTCTTTCCGAAACCATTGTCACTTACGATATTAGGTATATTAGATGGATACCCCTCTATAACATAATGCTGGTATACCTTAATTCCCTTCTTTTCAAGCTTTTCCCTGAACTGGATAGCTGCTGACTGTCCTGTAAACTTAGTTATAACAACACTTCCAACATACAGTCCCTTCTTCTCAAACTCTCCTATAAGTCTTAGCACATCAACATCATAAGTTATGCCAAGGTCGCCTCTGACCTTATTCTTTTCTATATCTGCGGCACTTATTACGATAACTATCTCAGCTACATCTGAAAGCTGCATAAGCATCTGTAACTTGCTGTCCGGATGAAAGCCCGGAAGTACTCTTGATGCATGATAATCATCAAAAAGCTTTCCACCGAATTCAAGGTATAACTTATCACCAAACTTACCTATTCTTTCCTTAATATGCTCTGACTGAATTTTAAGATACTTGTCATTATCAAAACCTATTCTCATCTTAGCTTGTTCTCCAATCTTTGAAACACTTTAATGTCAGCACTTATAAATATTAACTCTGACCAGTAATCATTTTATCAGAATGACACTTATTTATCAATCTTATATAGCAATAAAAAATCTGCAAAAATTTGGCGTATAATGCTCCTCTTTTTGCATGTCTGTCTATAATTTCATGCGTGTTCCAATGGTACCATATTAATATCAACACTGCCGTCTGTATGCCTTGTTATCAGCGTTCCGCCCCTCTGTGTATGCCTTTTTACTATCCCCTTGTACCCAAGATAATCAATCGACATTCCATAAGTCAGCTGGATACCTTTATACACAAGTGACAGCGTATTAAGGTGGTCATGTCCACAAAACATCCACTTTATCACACCATTTTCCACTGCTTTGTTAAAAAATGTACCATCAAATCTTGGGATACCAAAATGTTCATTAGCTTCGCCTATATTGCCATGCTTATATATGACACTTTTATCGCCCATTTTCATCTTTTCATAAGCCTCTTTAAACTCATTTACAGGAATATGGAAAAATGCCATCGCCTTAATATCCTCATTCTCACTTTTCAGCTCATCAAGCTTATCCATACACCAGTCTATCTGGTCTTTATGTATGCAGTCAAAGCCACTGTAAAACCAGCTACCCTCTCCATACATATTAGAATCAAGAAATACAAGCGGCAGCACAACTCTTCCTTTGCTGTCTGTAAGATTAATAAAATAATTGCCCATTCCGTATATATCTTTTCTTCCCTTTGCAAATATACTGTATTCACCTGAACTGTATATATCCGAAAGCTTGTCTTTTCTGTACTTTGCAAGTATCTCACAGTCGTGATTGCCAAATACAAGCGCATATGGTATTGCAAATCTATCCATAAAGCTTATAAGCAGCTCTCCCTGACGCTTATTATTCATAGTTCCTGCCTTTGGAAAGAAAGGAAATATGGAGTCTCCCGTAAGCACAATAAGGTCTGGCTTAGTTCTTTTAATAATTCTGCTCACTGCCCTTAATGCAAGCCTGTCTTTCTTTCTTGAAAACATTCCAAAACCCAGATGAAGGTCTGTAAGCTGGAGTATTTTATAATCCCTGTCTGTATTTATCTTAAGTGCAAATGTTTCATTATCAAGCTGTTTAAAATTGTCTGATTTGTACATAATAATTAATCCTCATTTCTACGCACATTTACTGATATATCTGATTTTGACCATATTCAGCTTAATGGTATAAGGGCTCCTATGGCAGATATTATTGTAGATACCACCATAAGCACCTGAAAAGGCATTGTTCCAAATACACCACATATCGGACTTCTTCCAGCCTTTTTCCTTGACTTTCCATAAGTCAGCACAAGCATGATACTGACTAGCACAACTACACCACTCATTATTCTTGTAAGAACTATAAAACTGCTGACACCAAATATAGCAAAAAGCATACACGGAATAGTAGCTATAAGCCAGCTTATCCTGTTTCCTGTTCCCATCTGCTCATGAACCACATCTCTTAATGCAAGCGTATTAGACCAGAAGGTTGTAAGCAGGGCAAACAAAGAAAATATACCTGCAAGGATCATAGCCCAGCTTCCTATGCTTTCACCAAGCTGCATATAGGCAAGCTCTTTATCAAGTGTTCCTTTAGTTCCAAGAAGCACTGTAAGTGTTACAATAAGAACGAAAAGAGAGGACAATCCGAAACCTGCAAATATTGTCTTTCTTATCTTTCCCGCATCTCCATCAAGTCCCTTAACAACCTGTATAACTGCCTGATTAGCAGAGGTTGCAAAAACCACCATACTATAAAGTGCAAGCAGATTGTTCAAATGAAATGGTGCTGTATACAAAGCATTAACAGGATGCATAAATGTACCAATCGTCATAACTGCAACTATAACCATGAGTACTGCAACTGCATACTTCTGTGCTATTCCTACAGCCTTCATCCCTATAAATACTACTATTCCGGCTATCACATAATAAATAAGCTGTGCTGCCCACAAAGGAATATTAAACCAGTTCACAAATATCTGTGCTCCACCATTAATATTGCCACTCACACCTATCATAATAGCCAGTCCATATACTATAAACATTATCCAGCTGAACACCTTTTTCATCCTGCCAGTAAAAAGTTCACCTTCAAAGCTTTTTACAAGCTGTACGCCACCATTATTGTATGAAAGCTCAGCTATTATTAAATGAAGTATTACATTGACTATATAAGCAATAGCAACCATCCATATAACATCAAGCATACTGTTTTTTGTTGCAAGATATGGCACTGCTATAATACCTGTTCCTATGCTGTTGCCAACTATCATGCTTATCGCCTCAAAGGTTGATAGTCTGGCTTCCGAATTAATTGTCCCTGCCATATAATACCCTCCGCTATTATATTTTGTATTTTAATTATCCAACTTACCATTCCCTATGTATATATGATATCAGCAGCAAAAGTCCCACCCGACTTTGAACTTTTGCCCCTGGCATCATATATATAATAAAACTGCTGACTATTAAAAGCCAGCAGTTTTATGCTCACATCCACGGCTTAATATATACATAATAACACTTATTTCTGTATGTATAAATAGCCTGTCTTATTAATTCTATTATTAATTCTATAATTTATTAATTCATCTGCATTATTGTCAGTGAAAATGTCTTATATAGTTTTATATTTCTCACTTTATATCTCTTATATGCAGTGTTATCGTTATCCAGTCAAGCAGTATTACAATAACAGCGACAAATGGACACCATATTGCTTCTCTTACACACTCAAGCATACATATTCTTACAAGTACTGTATCTTTAGCCCCTGTCCTTTTTATGATTCTTAATCTGCTTTCATATTTCTCACATCTGTTTTTTACTATAAGAACAGATACTGCAATAACAACAAACACAGCTGCTAACAGGGATATTCCATATAGCATCATTGTTTCAATAGTTTTCTGCTTTAACAGATCCTTTTCTTCCGAATAGCTTTTATAGGAAAAACCACTCTGTCCAAGATATGAGGATACTATGTTACCAGTTGACACTAAAGCTGAATCTATGCCATAGCGTATATTTACCTGATTATATTTAAGCTTTAATGTAAGTTCATCCGGAAGTTCATTAAGTATAAAATATTGTTTAATATTTTCATTCTGATTATCAAGTGCCTCCTGCAAAAGAGCCGTTGTAGAAATCATGGTAAACTGTCCGAATTCAGGTATATATTCTTTAAATGCAGTATTAATCTCATCCCTGTTTTCATCAGTAATGTATATGACTGCTGCCACATTTGTATCAGCTGCAGGTGTATATCTTGTTTTATAACGATATCTTCTTTCAAGCTCTGTGTTGGCATATTTTCCAAGAAATCCTCTATAAGCCTCCTCTGATATGACTCCCTGTTCATATCTTTCACGTGTTTCCTGTGTAGTCTTAGTCTGTGATTCAACATTTGAGCCAGAAAGACAAGTTCTTGATATAAGATTAAGCTCTTCAAGTCTATCAAGTGAAAGCTTATTACTAACATATTTGTATGCACGGTTCCAGCTCCATGTTTTATGATTAGCTATTACATCTGCTGTGTCGGGATCATCTTTTACGTTAACATATTTTTCCCATACGTTATCCATATAATATCTTATGAGTGCATCCGAATATTCACTTTCACTTCCATCCCACTGATGATATACAAACTGGTCGTTTCTCATATTATCAGCATATCCATATAAGTTCAGTGTCATACCCGGCTGTAATGTATCATCATACTGTCCTCTTATATTGGTATCCTTAAAAACTACCGAAAGCTCACCAGCCGCCCATTTTTCATAGTCAGGTGCATTACCGCCTGCATATTTGCATATAATATCATATATACTGCTATCTGGTTCTACATACTCTGATGCATACAGATACTTATAATTCTTTTCTTCAAGCTTTCCATCACTATCTGATATATAATCATCTGCACCTATCTTATTATAGTCCATTCCATCCCAGTACCAGCTTCTTCCTGTTTCGAAATATCCAAGGTGTACTTCTTCAACTCCATCTATATCTTTAATAGCTTTTAACGTATTCTCATCTATTCCTTTATAAATGTATGTATCTGCACATTTAAGATTGTTATTTAATGTAAGCTTTCTGTCTATTCCAAAAATATACTCAGTATCAGCATTATCCAGATAATCCTGATAAGAACTTATATTTATCCTGAATTTATTATATATTTCAAGCTCTGTTGGTTCTTTATAATCTGTTGTTGCATACTTAGATGCACTTTCTTTTCTCTTTTGCACCTCTTCCTTATATTCATTAATATCTTCATTATAGTAATATACATATGCTGATGTATTGTTTTCCTTCTTATATGCGACTATATCATCTTTATCTGCATTTTTTTCATATGCCTTATATGCAGTGTGCATATTAATGGCACATAGCACCATTACCGCTGCCATAACAAGTGCAAAAATTCTTATAAACATATTGGGCAGAAAGCCATTTGTATGCATAAACCTTATGTGTGTCTGATATATGAAGTTTCTGTTATTAATTTCTTTTATATTAATTTTTTTACTGTTAATTTTTTTACCTGATGCCGCATACTTTTCTGCATTATACTTTTTATCTTTTTTTACCTTAATAGCTTTATTATAATCATGTGAGATATTCATATAGACATTAAATATTATACTTATTATAACGGACAATATAAGTGTAATAAGCATTTTAATGTATGTACTGCTTCCTATATAAAAAAACGTTACACCCATATTTTTTCCTATAGCGCTGCATATAAGCCTTGCAAGCTGGCATGCTGTAAAAAGTCCAAGAAATGATGACAGAAGCAGTATAATAAAATTCTCGCACATATACATTCCTGTTATCTGGCCTCTTGCTGCTCCTTCCCTGATATGTATATCCATCGTATATTTCCTGGTCATATTATATGCCATCATCTGATAAGTTATAGCTGCGATACCAACAAGCATTACAAGAATAAATATATAATTGTATACAAGCTCATTACCCCATGGTTTATATGCATAGACACTACTGTTAAACACCATCTCTCTGTCAGTGTCCTTCTGCATTTTGTTAAACATTGCTTCATAATCAGATTCTTGTATTATATTTTTTATCCCATATATTGCAATGTTTTTTTGCTTAATATCGTTGCTATGCTTGATATTTTCACATTCATTTTCTGTCAGTATTATGCCAGGCAGATTTTCTCCTCCCTGCCATATGTTTGTGTAACTGTTTATTATTCCTGACAGCCTGTAGGTTTTTGTCACTTCATTTTCCTTATCGGTTGTGGGACCTGTATATGTATGTATACTTATTGTATCCCCTATTTCATATCCCTGATTAAGCTTTAGCAGAGTATTCCAGTCAACTGCCACCTCATCATCATTCTGTGCCCACTCTCCCTTATCAAGCTTAATATTTCCTGCCTGTATAAAATCCTGTGTAAAGAAGCCTATCTTTTCATCTGTTTCCTTATCATAATCATATATACTATTTACCACATAAGCGAGCTTAGGTTTTTCAAGATAAATGTGTTCACCTAATACATTATCTTTCTTTGCATTGTAATATGGATTCATTATAAACCAGTCGCCAAAATGTTTCTTTGCCACTGCTGTCTGATATTGATACATATTTTCCTGGAAAAGAAGCATACCTGCCACAAAAAGAAATGCGATAAAAACTGTTACTATTGTTCTTAATACTCTCTTCCATCTTCTAAGCATACTTTTTAAACAAAGTAATATGAGTCTGCCATTCATAAAAAGCTCACCCCCTGTCATTACCTTCAGCTATCGTATCATCTACTCCCATGCTCACATGTCCGTCAACTATCGTAAGCAGCTTATCTGCATATTCTGCCATCTGCTTATCATGCGTAACCATTATTATAGTCTGATTGTATTCATTGGAAGCTTCTGCCAACATCTGTACAACTGTCTGTGCACTAGCCACGTCAAGATTGCCTGTCGGTTCATCTGCGAGTATAACTGCCGGATGTGCTATCATTGCCCTTGCTATGGCAGCTCTCTGCTGCTCACCTCCTGACATCTGCGCTGGAAGCTTTCTTAAACAGTGTCCGATGGATAATATATCCATAAGACGGCTGACCTCATCTCTATCTGGTTTCTTACCATCAAGTATAATGGGAAGTATGATATTTTCATAAGCTGTATATTCTGGCACAAGGCTATAATCCTGATATATAAAGCCTATCTTTGTGCGCCTGAACCTGGCAAGTGATTTATTGTTAAGCGTGCTTATATCTGTATCATCTATGTACACTTTTCCTGAATCAGGCTTATCTATAGTCCCCAATATTCTTAACAGAGTGGACTTTCCAGAACCGCTTTTTCCTATCACAGCTGTAAAATCGCCTTTCTGAATGTTAATACTGCACTGCTTAAGTGCCTTCACTTCAACACTTCCTGTCCGGTAAGTTTTACTTATTCCTTCTGCTCTTAATATATCCATAGCATATCCTCCTTTAATAAAGTCTGTATCTTATTTCAGATATCTTTAATACTTTATTCCTGACTTTAGTTACTTTCGTATCTGATATGCGGATTATATTGTTGTTAACTTACCTCAGACTTACATTCACAAGTTTTGACCTTTTGTTTCTTACATCTTATTATCTCTTATCCTTAAGTCTGTATCTTGGAAGTATTATCGTGAATTCTGCTCCTCCATATTCTTCACTGTTACCTGCTTTTATTATGCCATAATGTGCCTCTATTATAAGTCTTGACAGATTAAGTCCTAATCCTACATGCATATCCGAAGCACTGTTTCTTGTTGTAGAGAACCTGTCAAATATATCATCCTGATCTTTAACAGTTAATCCATTCCCATTATCTTCTATTCTTATAACAACCTTTCTTTCATCACAGCCTGCAGTTATATACACTTTACCATCAGAAATATTCCTGATATAGTCTGCACTGTTTCCTATAACATTAGCTATTGCCTCAACAAGCCACATTTCATCTGCGTATATAACTGCACTTTCGCATTTATCATCATATTGTACTATAAAAATATCATTCTGATTTTCATGTATCATACCATTCATACAATTATTTATGCTATCTGATATAATTGAACCTATGAGTACTTCATCAGCCGCTATTATTACCTTCCTGTTTTCAAATCTGCTTATGTTAAGAAGTGTTCTTATAAAGTCCCGTATTCTGAATGCACTTCCCGCACTTTCATCAACAAGCCTTCCCATACGCTCATCCATGTGCAATTCCTGCATAAATTCAAGATTTAAGATTATCGCTGCAAGCGGAGTTTTTATCTGATGTGCTATATTCTCTATAAAATCCTGCATTTTTCTCTGCTGTTTTTTATTATATTCAGCTTCCTGTTTAAGCCTGTTTTCTAATATTACATTCCGTTCTTTAACTGCTGAAGCATCAGCTATAACACTGTGACCGGTCATACTTCTGATACTTACAATGCCACATATGAATATAACTGATAATATAAGTAATGCAATTATATATATCCATATTTCCCCTGATAAAAGAAATATATAGCTATACCCTTTACTTCCATATCCGATTTTTTCAATAACTGCATTTCCCTCATTAACATATCTGCCCACAGCCTGCGTGATTTTCAACTTAGAAAGAACATCAAGATAATTCTCTGCTGCTGTTTTATCATACAAATAAAGAGCCCCTGTAAGAGCTCTTTGCTTAAGATTATAATACAGGCATAAAAGCATTACTACAGCTGCATTTACTATAAATGAAGCTGCAATAAATAATGTCTGTTTTTTTCTAAAATCCATAAATTTCTGTTCGATATCGTCCTGATTACCCATAAACACCCTTTACCTCTATATTTTATCTATCCACCTGTATCCTACATTTCTTATTGTTTCTATATAAGACTGATGCTTTTCTCCATATGTTCCAAGCTTTGCTTTAATTCTGCTTACAGCAACTGTGAGTGTATTATACTCAACATAATTGCCATGCATGTCCCATATTCTGTCATATATGACCTCACGTTTAACAACACAGCCTTTATTCTGTATAAGTATTTTTATTATATTAAACTCTGTCGGGGTTATGCCTAATTCCACACCATTTTTTAATATCTTATACTTATCAAAAAGTACTTTAATATCGCCAACACTATATGAATTCTCCTTGAATCTTGCACTTCGTCTTAGGTTAGAGCTTATGCGTGAGAGAAGCTCTGCATTGTGAAAAGGCTTTGTTATATAATCATCTCCGCCTATATCAAGTCCTTTTACTACTGACTCTTCATCATCACTTGAGGTTATAAATATTATAGGTGCTTCCGTCTTATCTCTTATATTCTCACATATATCATAACCACTTCCATCTGGAAGAATAACATCTAAAAGATATGCATCGTATGTTGTTTTCTTAATACTCTCATAAAACTTCTGCACACCTTCCACCGCTGTTACTGTATATCCCTTATATGTGAGCAGCTCCGTAAGGCTTTTTCTTATCTGCTCGTCATCTTCAACAAGAATAATATGATACATATGCTCATTCTCCGTATTATATTCATATCTACATTTTCTATCTGCTCATTTATAATATCAGATGATAATATACATATTAACTTACACCAGACTTACTTTTTATAAAAATATTTTTATAAAAAATATATGTTATCATCGTAACAACTTAACCAGCTTTGCAAACCATTTCTATACTTATATATTTACTCCGAAACCGGCATCTCAAAATGCTGATAATCCTTAGATGCTGTCCAGTCGCCACCCCACTCAAAACCATGCTTGACAAAAAGCTTATAACATATATCATCATGGTCAATCTTGTGTGGAAAATCTTTGCTTCTGTCAACATACTCTGCTGCATTAGCTGGCTCTATGCTAAGTCTTCCATCAACCTCTTTGATATAAGGATTATAAAGAGTATTAATATCAACTGCCATTCCAAGTGCATGCTTTGACAGCTTTGTTGTATACGATATGTAGCGGAAGTTAAACGCCGATGAATTGTTATCTCTCATAGATAATTCATCCTCTGCATTATACTCATCTATAAGACGTACCTTTTCTATTCTGTACTCTGCCTTATATAACTCAGCAAATATATCAAGCACTGCATCTGCTATACGCTTATTCACTATCAGTTCACCTTCATGTGTCTTACCATCAAAACCAATATGCAATATATGTATATACCTCAGTTCTTCCCTTGGCACAGTGCAGTTTTCCTTATACGACTTTCCCTGCATTTTTTCGAATATATCATCTGGAATTTCTGATATATTGTAAATTCTTATTGAAACTTCCCGTTTTATAGCAATCGGGAACTTACCTTGAA
>ERZ791815.1659-NODE-1659-length-12612-cov-10.501473_pt1 | contig 12612 bp, 8 predicted proteins | sample MGYA00510302_ERZ791815 | MGnify/ENA primary metagenome ERZ791815 (study PRJEB30046, sample SAMN00791995) | human gut metagenome | study: EMG produced TPA metagenomics assembly of the A metagenome-wide association study of gut microbiota in type 2... | reverse complement strand
TTACACAACATTCTTTGAATGTGTGTAACCCACTATGACACTTTCAGACTTCGTCTGCAAAGATGTCGTGGGCAAGGGTGTTCCCCCTTGACCTCCTTTGATACCTCAATCATAAAATCAGACTGTCCCATCAGCAGACAGTCCGTTTTTATTCTCTCGGTATATCGCCCATCGGCAAAGACCAGTACCACAGAAAACCTTTCTTTCGGGAAATAACTCCTGTGTTCTTCTTTGCCTTTTTGATGGTCGATTTCTTGAACCCTGCGGCTTCAAGTTTTTCTTCACAATCTGAAGAAAGCATTTCTCCGTCTTTCAGCATTTCCATCAGAAATGCTTTCGCCTTGACTTCCTTATCGTTGGGTCTGCCAATTTTCGGGGCAAGGGACTGGAACGCTTCTTCTGCTGTCATTTCCATTTCGGAAATGAAGTCCACACCTTTCTCAGATACTTCAAACAGAATGGCAGAGCCTGTCGGGGCAAGGTTGGATTTTACCTGCACCAAATATCTTTCCGCAGGTACTTCCTTGTTCGGTGTGCGTGTGATTGCAAGAATACTTCTTGCAGCACCCGCAATGTCAATCGAACCATTGGTACGGTAAAGGGGGTTGGTGTCTTTCATCTTGTTCATATGAGCGATAATCACAATCGCACAGCCAGTATCTTTCGCAACCGCTATCAGATGATTAAACTCGGCTCGTGTTTCGTTGGCATTGTTCATCGAACAGATTTCTCCGATATAGGAACTCATCGGGTCAAGAATTAAAAGTTTTGCGTGGTACATCTCAATCGCTTCACGAATACGGTTATCCCCAAAGGATAAAGACTTTTCATCTTTCCTGATGAAGATAAGGTTCTCTCCGTTGCCACCGGCAGAGTTAAAGCGAGGTACTACCGTATCGTCTGCGTCATCTTCCGTTGTCTGATAGATGATAGTCACAGGCTCGTTTTCTTCCGTTTCGGTAAAGGGCAGAGGTTCGCCCTTTGAGAGCAGGGCGGCAACGGAAAGCATTAGCTTGCTTTTTCCATCGCCCGGATCGCCCTGCAACAGCGTAACCTTGCCAAACGGAATATACGGATACCACAGCCATTTCACTTCTTTCGGCTCGATTTCGCTTGCCTTGACAACTTCAAGAGGTACGCTGACAGTCATTTCATTTTCAATCATTTTTATTTGTTCTCCTTTTCGATAAATATTTCGGGCAAAGCACCACGATACAGCGGAAACTCTGCTTACAGTCATTCCTGCATTTTCTGCAAAGTTCGTTGTAGGTAATGCGATTACGGTCATTCAGAAACAATGCCCATTCTTGTTTCCGTTTCTTGCTCATTCTTGGCATATCAATCCACCTTTCCGTTTGAAAATAAAAAAACCACAGGAAAGATACTTGAAACCTTTTTGTGTATCTTTTAGGGGCGAAAATCGGAGAAAATCCCCGTTCTAAGCCTTTCAAAAAATCACACAAGGTATTTGTACTAACCTGTGGTTATGTATGAATTTGTTGGTTTTAGGTAACAAAAAAACACCGTATTGCTACGATGTTTTTCGTTGTTCATATTCTGTCTAAGATACTGGCAAACTGGAATTTGTCAAAGAGGATTATTCCAATATTCCACAGTATTTCTATTTACATCATAAAAAGTAATATTACCCGCATTTATAGGCAAGACAATCGCAAAAGGTTTATTGCGGTCAATATCAACCACTTGAATTGTGTTGCCATCATCTATTTCAAGTTGTTGCACCTGCTGTTGATTCATAGAAATAAATGCTCGTTCATTATATCCCTCTACAGTAAACTCCACAATTCCTCTTTGAATCCCCGAAAGAGTTCCACCTCCACGGAAAAAATATCCGAAGGAAAGTCCTGGACGATTGACATAGACGGAAAAAGTGTGGTCGCTCATGTCTTGAGAATAAGAAATATAAGCAGCCATCGTGTTAGAAACGCTTCCATCAAGCGTCCAATCATCTTTAATCTTCTGCGATGAACGAATATCCGTTTCCAAATTGGTCGAAGTCATACCGATGTTATTGTTTGCATAAAGAAATCCAACGAATAAAATGCAAACTAAAACAATCCCTATCACAATTTTAAGAAATCTCTTTTTCATGCTATCAAAACTCCTTGCCAAATTCCGATTTGTCGCTCACAAGCAAAAGTATTGTACCACATCTTTACGAATTTTTCTACCACTTCGATTATACTCACGACTTAATGACTTCTTGAATACTTGCCGAAAAAGAAAAACTGCCATCGGTTTGACAGCAGTTCTTCTTCGGTTGGTATCCGTTAGGAATACACAATATCATTCAATACAATCTCATCGGCACAGGCTCGAATGTTATTCATCAATCCTATCCATCTCATCATATCCGTTGCTTTCAGTTCTTCCGTTACACCCTGCTTCTTTGCCATTTCCTTTATCAGATATTCTGCCATATCACGAGCCGAAGTATCAATTTCGGCAAGGTGTTCATATAACTTTCCGCTTGTCAGCAGATTAAAATATAGCACACGCTTATGTTCCCTCAAATATCGTTGCCGCAATCGACCATATTTTGAAAGGGGAGGACTTTTCTCTACTGTCAGGCAGGGATAATAGTAATCTCCGATGAGTTCGTATCGGATACCTGTTCTTTCGTCTGTAATAAATCTTTGCATAGTTCTTTCTCCTTTTGCTTCTTGTAGTAAAACTCCAAGGTTTTTTTATTGTGGTTTACCTTTTTACATTCCTCGGAACAGAATTTCTGCTGACTGTGTGTAGGCCAGTAGGTACTGCCACACACAGCACATACACGCTGACGATAATAGTGATCACCTTTTTCCGCTTCTCTATCGGCTTTTGTCTTATCCTGCCTTGCCTGATAGCAGCAATCCTTTGAACAGAAAATCTGTCGGTTGCTTGTAGGGGTAAACTCTTTCCCACAATGAGGACATACCTTTGTTTTGACGATTTCGCCACCGTTTTCAGCAAGTTTTTTTGCCTTTCGCTTCTCTCGATAGGCTTTTTCACGCTGACGCTGTTTCTCCAATCGCTTCTTTTCTTCCTGTTCTTCCTGCTCTTTTATCTCGGCAAGTTCTTCCTCGGTGTAGGCAATATCGACCTGTCCGACATAATTGAAGTAAATATCAACCTTTTGTGTCTTTGCTTTTCCCACACCCTCGGCTTCATACACCACAATCTTGTCAATGAGTTCGGTAAACATCAAATCAGAAACTTCCGTAGGATTTTTGTACTTGCGTATCAGCGATATAAAATGCTGAATATCCATAGTGCTGTCTTTTTCTTCAGAAAGTTCCTTTTTCATCGTTTCCATTTTCGCTTCCAATTCAGCCTGTTCATCGTCATACTGCTTCATCAGTTGCTTGTATTGTCTTTCGGGTAGCAATCCCGATATAAGATTTTCATACAAGCCACGAATGAGCGTAGAGAGTTCGTCATAGCGTTTCTGACAGCGTTTCAACTCCGATTGATTGTGCTTCGGCTTTTCCTCTTGCTTATCTTTCCAAAGGGATTGCAGTTCCAAAGCAAAGGCTTTTTCATCATTCAGAACAAATCTTGAAAAGCGTTTAACTGCCGATAATATCAAGGCTTCAACATTATCAGCACTAATCGTATGGGAAGTACAGGAATTAACCCTGCTCGCATACCCGCCGCAACGGTAAGAATACTGAATAGAACCGTCTTTCTTGCTGTAATGCGTTTGCAAAGTCATTCTCCTGCCACAGTCGGCACAATATAGATAACCGCTTAATCGGTTGGTATGCGTACCTCTTGCCGCAGCTCTGTTCGCTCGTTTCTTTCGTTTCTGAACGCTGTCCCAAAGTTCCTGCGATATGATAGGCTCGTGGGTATTATAAAACACATACTGCTCATCTTCATCGGTAGTCTTTCTCTTATGCAATTTGAAATTGGTGCTGACCGACTTTCTCAAAACAGTATGCCCAAGATATTCCTGTCTGCTTAAAATCGTTCTAATGGCAGATATGCCCCAAATATAAGGGTCTGCAAACTTAATCCCGTTGTACTGTTCGGGGTGATATTCCTTTGCATATGCGGCAGGAATTAAAACCTTTTCTTCGGTTAGTATTTCCGCTATGGCTCGTGGGCTTTTGCCCTCATTGGCAAGCAGAAAGATACGCTTTACCACCTCAGAAGCCACAGGGTCAACAACAAGCGTCTGCTTATCATTTGGCAGTCGGTTGTAACCATAAGGAATAGAGCCGCTACAACGCTTTCCGTCTTTCATTCGTGCGTCAAATACAGCCTTGATTTTATTGCTCGTGTCTTTGGCATAAAATTCGTTCATAATATTCAAAAACGGAGCAAAGTCATTATCCGAAGCATTGTTGCTGTCAATGCTGTTATTGATTGCAAGAAAACGGACATCTTTCTGCGGAAACAGAATTTCCGTATAAAATCCGACTTGCAGATAGTTTCGTCCTAATCGGCTCATATCCTTAACAATCAATGTTCCGACATTGCCTGCTTCAATTTCCTTAATCAACGCTTGAAAGCCGGGACGATTGAAATTTACACCCGAAAAACCATCGTCAGTAAAATGGTGGATGTTCTCAAAGCCATTTCTACGGGCATAATCTTCGAGGTATTTTTTCTGATTGGTAATGGAATTACTCTCGCCATTCAGGTCATCATCTCTTGATAATCTCTCATAAAGTGCTGTAATCTTTGAAGTCCTTGACATTCTCTTAACCTCCTTCCTTATGTATTTTCAATTTAGGGCAGTTAATTTTATCGTCCTATTAAAGTATAGCCCTCGGGTGCTAATTCCAGAGCAGTAACCGTTTCTCCAAAGGTAGAAGCCCAACTGTCAAAATGCTGCAAACCATTCTGGGCAAGGGTGTCATACTGCAAGTACCTCTGAACGGAGTACAGCTCAACCATCGAATTGCTGACAGGCGTACCCGTTGCGAAAACCGTGCCACGATTGCCCGTGATTTCGTCCAGATAGCGGCATTTCATAAAGAGGTCGCTTGATTTCTGTGCTTCGGTCTGGGCGATACCGCCCACATTCCGCATCTTGGTATAGAGGTACAAATTCTTATAAAAATGGCTCTCATCAATGAAAAGCCTGTCAACGCCGAGCTGTTCAAAGTCGATGACCGTATCCTTACGCTTGGTGTCGTTGAGCTTTTCGAGCTTCGTCTTGATTGCCTTTCGGGTTTTCATTAGCTGTTTGACCGTGAACTGCTCGCCTTTGGAAGCCTGCACATCGTCAATACCACGCTCAATATCATCAAGCTGCTTTTCCAACTGCTCCCTCTGGCGTTCTATGCTCATCGGGATTTTTTCAAACTGCGAATGCCCGATAATGACTGCGTCATAGTCGCCCGTGGCAATCCTGCCGCAGAACTTCTTGCGGTTTCCCGTTTCAAAATCCTGCTTTGTTGTAACAAGGATATTTGCACTCGGATAGAGCCGCAGATACTCAGAAGCCCACTGACCGACAAGATGATTTGGCACAACAAACATGGATTTCTGGCATAAGCCGAGCCGTTTGCTTTCCTGTGCGGCGGCTACCATTTCAAAGGTTTTGCCTGCTCCCACCTTATGGGCAAGGAGCGTATTGCCGCCATAAAGGATATGGGCGATGGCATTGACTTGATGGGGTCTTAGTGTGATTTCTGGGCTGATACCTCCGAAAGTGATATGGCTTCCGTCATACTCACGGGGTCGCACAGAGTTAAAAGTGTCGTTGTAATAACGGACAAGGCGGTTTCGCCGTTCTGGGTCTTTCCATATCCAATCCTGAAACGCCTGTTTGATGACTTCCTGCTTCGCCTGTGCCGCCGTAGTTTCCTTTGCATTGAACACCGCTTTTTTATTGCCGTGTTCGTCATATACATAATCAAAGATACGGGTGTCACGCAGGTTTAAGGTGTCCTCAATAATACGATAGGCGGAAGCCCTTTTCGTACCATAGGTGCTGTCCGCTTTTACATTCCCCATATCGGAACTTTTATTCTCTATGAACCAGTCACCGTTTATCGGGGTGTATCGTACCTTCAATCTGCCTGCGGCATAGCTTGACGGAGTTAAAAGCTCCATCACAAACCGCTGTATATCTTCCTGCGGTATCCAAGTCGCACCAAGACGGACAGAGATTTCCGCCGCCGATAGGTCTTTGGGAATGACCTTTTTCAAGGCTTCCACATTGACTGCAAGCTCTGGGTCATTCTTCGCAGCAAGCTCCGCAACCGTCAGCTTGTTTCGGACATTGCCCGACAGATACTCGTCTGCGGCTACATAGGAAACAGGCTCGGAGTTCGGTACTTTGAAGATAACACCTTGTAAATCCTGCACAAGCTCAGCCTGCGTTTTGCCTGTGAGCTGCTCCATATAAGGCAAATCAACACGGGCTTTCTCCCCGATAGAGAGGGCGAGGGCTTCGCTTGCGGTTTCAACAGAGGTAATCTCACGGTGGGGCTTGATAGTCCGCTTCGTGAACATATCCGCTTTTCGTTTGAAGTTGCCCTCATCATCAAGCACCTCCAGAGAACATAAAAGGAAGTAGCTCTCGTCTGAAGCAAAAGCAAGATAATTTCCTCGGCTGTTGATTAGACCGTATTTTGCGGTATAGGCATCATACAGACGGTTGAGGTTTTCCTGCTCGGTGCATATCATTTCCTCTGGGTAATCCTCGGTCTGATACTCAATGAGCTTACGCACACAGTCACGGATTTGGATAAGTCCCTTAATACGGTTTTCTGCAGTCATCGACACAGAAGCAGGTTGCATACGGTCGTTCTCTCGGAAATAAACCTTGCCGTCCACCAGAGTAAAAGAGAAATTACGCACATTCGGGTCGGCAGGAACGGAAAACTCCTGCTCGTCGGAGATTTCATCAACCCCACTATCAAGCTCTGGGATTTCGCCGTTTATCCTCTGAACTGCATTGGACAGAAGCTCGGAAAGTGGTATATCCTTACGGGCTTTACAAACAGGCTCAAAAGTACCAAAGCGTGTGCTTTCCATCTTCATTTCGCCCAACACCATTTCGGGGTGTTCAACAAAATAGCTGTTCATTGTAACGCCTTCTCCGTCCGTATCAAGGTGTACCCAGTCTGGCTCTATATCCATCACTCGGTCACGCTTTTGCAGGATAAGAATATCGCTCGTGACCTCCGTGCCTGCATTTGCCTTAAAGGTGTTGTCTGGCAGACGGATAGCACCTAAAAGCTCGGCTCTCTGGGCGATATACTTGCGTACCTCTGGGCTTGCTTTATCCATCGTACCCTTTGAGGTAATGAACATCACAACACCGCCGGCACGGACTTTATCCAGAGCCTTTGCGAAAAAGTAGTCGTGTATGAGGAATTTCTGGGCGTTGTATCGGCTGTCATTGACCCTTATCTCTCCAAAAGGCACATTGCCGAGGACTACATCAAAATGGTCGTCTGGGAGATTCGTTTTCTCAAAGCCCTCAATGGCAATGTTCGCTTTTTGGTAGAGTTGCTTTGCAATCCTGCCTGTGAGAGAGTCGATTTCCACACCGTGGAGCTTGCTGTTTTGCATACTTTCGGGAAGCAGACCAAAGAAATTGCCTGTACCGCAGGACGGCTCCAAGATATTGCCCTGTGAAAAGCCCAGGCGGTCAAGTGCGTCATACATCGCCTTGATAACAACAGGCGGCGTATAAAAAGCGGTCAGCGTTGACTCCATAGCGGCACGGTATTCCTCTGGGGAAAGGCTGGCATATAGCTCCTTAAATTCCTCCGCCCACGCCGCATTGTGTTCATCAAATGCCATAGAAAGACCGCCCCAACCGACATACCGAGATAGGACTTCCTGTTCTTCGGGTGTGGCAAGGCGGTTTTCGATTTCAAGCTCGTGCAGCAGGTTGATTGCCGCCATATTGTTACGGAATTTTTCTTTTGCCCCGCCGACACCTATGGTGTCATCGGTAATACGGAAATTATGACTGTCTGCGGCAGGAGCTTCCGTTTTTTCTTCGGGTGATAATTCGGTTTTTCCCTGTTCCAAAAGCTTTTGGATATTGCCGATTTTCTCCACTCGGTTTATCGGAAAACCCACATTGTTCTGGAATGTGATGTCACGCAAGGACACATCGCCGCTGATTTTCCCGATGCTCTCAATGAGATATTTACGGTTATCTATGATGATTTCCCTGCCTATGAGGTCGTCTGTGGATTGCTCCATTTCAATGGCAGGAGCTTCTGAGCCATCCAGTTTATCGGCATACGCCTGTGGTTTTTCTTCGGTTTTCTCGGCTGTCCTGTACCAATCATTTTCGGTAGCCATAATCTCATCAAGGAGCTTCTCGTCATCTGGGGTTAGCTCGGTGTACTGTTCCAAGAATGGGATAAACGCATCTCTGCCACGGAGCAGGCTTTCTCGGTCATCTCCATATAGCTGTTCACCCTTTGGCGATAAGGCATAATCGTAGAAATTCTTAATGTGGGCAATTAAATCGCCCTCACCATCGCCAATATCAAACCGTCCTTCATAGTTAAATTCCTCTCCGCCGATAACAGCCTTGATAACAAAATCTGTCTTGTGATACCACCCGATATTTTTATCGCCCTCACGCTCACGGTGCTGTTTCTCGTCCAAAATACCAAGCAGCTTATTACCAAGAGCAAAACTCAAATCCGTATAGCGGTCATTAAGCTGTCTGTCATAAAAGGCAGGGTGTTCAGAAAAACCGATAGAAAACTGTATTCCGTCCTGCTTTTTCGCGGACGGTGTTTCTGTTCTCTGTTTCTCGGTTACGACCACTTTCAGATGGTCGTTTGCATGATTTTCCGTTAGCTTTTCTTCAAAGTTGGCTCGACTGTATTCCTGCCCCAAGATAGGGAACTCGGCATTTTGCAGATAGACCTTTTCTTCAGTAAGTGTTGCAATCTCATATTTATCCGCACCGATATACACCACATCGCCCTCATCGTAGAGGTAGCGGAGTGGGTGCAGCTCCCTTAATTCCTCGGTAAACTTCCACCCATTACTGCGGCTGAAAACTGAGGTCGTTTTCCATTGTACCTGTGCAAGAAAGTCTATGAGCTGTTGAACGGTTGAGGGGTCGGATAAGTGCTGTTCCATTTGCTCGACGGTAACATCTGCAAGGTCACTTCGTTCCACAGCGGATAACAGGTCTTTTTCGTACCTGTCCAAGTCACGGATAAAGTCAGAAAGCCGCAAAGCAAGGGTATCCCGTTTGTCGGCAGGCGGCAGGTCACGGTGGGCGTCGATAAAACGCTGCCTTGCTATTTTCCTCTGGGTGTCAATCTCATATTGGGGAGCTGACACGCTCTCCAGATAATCGGCATAATGGTCTTTTTCTTTCGGATTGAGATAGCGGTTATCCTTAATCAGCTCACGCAGACGCTTTTCAACCTCCGACCATTTCAACACAAGGTCGTGATTGGTGTAAGTGCCGTTTCGGTCAATGGCAAGACCTTTGCTGTCATGCCAAGAGTGACCGCTGAAACCATCGGGGAAGATGTGCGTACCGCCGCCCATTCCATACTCATTTTTAAGGAACTCAATATTTTTCTGTCTGTCCTCGCCCTTTTGGAATTGGCGGTAGATGCGGTATTTTCCGTCCGCAACGCCACTGCCTTTCTGAAGCACGGAGTCAATATCTTCTTTGGAAATTGCAAAAGCAGAGGCTTTTTCGTCCTCTGCTTTTACTATCATTTCGATTTGTTCATCTACGATTGGAAGATTGACCCTGACCTCATCATCCTTGGCAACGCTTACTTGTAAATCAGTTCGGTCAGTATTACTTCCTCCGCTTGGCTGCGGATGTTGTTCATCAGTCCGACCCACTGCATCGGTGCTTTCTCTTTCAATTCCTCTGTCACGCCCTGCTCGGCTGATAGCTGCTTCGTCAGAAGTTCCAACCTCTGGAGTGCTGTCTGCTCTACCTCGTGCAGATGCCCGTTCAGCCTGCCCGATGTCAGCAGGTTGAGATAGGTCACTCGCTTGTGCTTCTCCAGATAATCCCTGTGCATCAAAGCGTACCTGCCAAGCGGAAGTTCTGGCTCTGTCGGTAATGTTAGGTCGGGAATAAGATAATCCCCCTGTCTGCTGTAAGTGATTTTGCTCATTGTATTCGCTCCTTTCGGGTTGTTGTCTGCCTTTATCATACTGAGCCTGCGTTCTTTGTGCAAAGGTGCGATTCTGGTCTTTTTCCGCCATTTGCACATTTCGGATAGACTGTGAGATTTCCCGTAACGCCATTTCCGCAATATCGCTCGTGGCAATGCCGATGGCGTTTATAGTTACAGGGGTATTGAAATTTACAATATCCGCAAAATCATCTCGGTCAAAAAACTCATTCGTATCCAGACCGCAGCGGCTGATCAGCATAAAAGCAACGCTGTTTGCTGCCAGCCGCCTGTAAATGACTTCTATATTAAAGTCGTCCAGTTCTTCCAAAAAACTGTCTTTCGTGCAGTCCCTTAACTGAGAAAAATAGTCTTGCAGATTGTCCTCCACGGCATTCTTTGCCGTTTCCATTAAAACAGAAGCAAGGTCAGTGCTTTCCACATCTCCAAACCTGTCCGAGAGCCTTTCCATAACAGCCTGCTCGTATCGCTTATCCATCTGCCATATCGGAACAGGACGGCTGCCATAATAGCCCTCGTGGGTGTCGGACACATCAAAATAGTATTTCAGCGTATTCCTGCGACCTTTCGGGTCAAATACGGCAATACCCTTGCTGTCCTTATTGACCCAACGCTTAAACTGCCTGTTCCAAGTTTCGAGCTTCGCAACGGCGACAGCATCGGGGCGTTGGGCGTATATTAAAAGCTGTTCGTCAAAACGGCATTTATAGTTGCGGCAGGCAGAGGACAGAAATCCCTGCCACGCCTGCGGATTTTTTGCAACCGCAACGCCTGTACGCCGATACAGCTCTGTGATTAGCTGATACTTCGCAGCCATTCAACCTACACCTCCTTATCGTTTCTGTTTCAAATATTCCTGTTTACTCACTCCGCACCACCGCCAAGAAAAGAAATGACCTTGTTCGATTTAATACTCTTTTGCAGGTCATTTATAAGGGCAATATCCGCAACCGTAATGCCCTGCATAGAAAGAATATCGTCCATAGTCATAGCGGCAATCGCTTTTTCATCTGTAAAGCCTGCTTCCAAGACCTTATTCAAGACCTTGACGGCTTTCTGATTAACAGCCATATTCTAAATCCTCCTTATCGTTCTAAATCCTTGTGCTTCGGTGTTTTCTGCGGCGTTTGTTCCGCAAGTTTCGGCTCATAGGTCGCCCCGTTTTTCTGCATACGCTCGGCAAATTCGCAGATGTGGTACAGATTGCTGCCGACTTCGGTATGGTATTCATCAATAAAGCGGCAGGGATACTCCCGTTTCTCTCCCCAAGAGGTCGTGACAATGACCTTTCCGCCGTCTGGGATACGGAACAGTTCTTTATATTGAGGGTCAATAAAGCGGATACCTTGTTCCGCTTTCTGGATATGCTTATCAAGCCATTCCTTCACATAGCAATAGCAGTAAAAATTATAGTCGCCTTTGGTGGGATTGCACCGAAGCAGAAAAGCGTGTTTCTCCGTATCTACACGGAAACCGTACTCAGTACAATAGTTGCCCTTAATAGCACTTTCGGGAAAATGCCTTGCAAACGCACTCATATCATAGCGGTTGTGCAAAAGCCCTTTATCCTCCCGTAAAGCATTGATGACCGTATCAAGGTCTGCCTTAAATTCGTCAGATTTCCATTGGGGTCTGGTATCAAACCAAGTGGTGTAAAAGCCATAGCCCGTTGTGGCAAAGTCACCACGCAGATGCCCGATAGTGCCTGTCTGCCCCTCAAGCTGCATACTCTGGGCATAGGTGTATTTCTGTTCTGTCGGGGTTAAAGGTCGTATATCCATATCAGCGTTCCTCCCGATTTCGTTGCTTTTTCTCTTTTTCCTGCTGTTTTATTTTCGCAAGGGCTTCCTTTGCCCAATCGGGCATACATTCGGGCTTAATTTCGCCAAGCACATCATACCTTTCCCATCTGGCTCTTTCGCCTGTGGCAAGACAAGTTCCGAACACCGCCTGACCTCTGCCGCCTGTTGCTCCGTGTCCGCCGTCTGCCAATATAAGCTGATAGGCGGGGTACTGATATTCATACCGCTTCGGCTCGGAATTGATAACCACCACTTTACCCACGATGTTACGCATACCGTCATCGGGGATACAATGCTCTTTTGTAAACACGGTCTTATCAAAGGGGAACTTGGATAATTCCTCTTTGGTGCGGTCAATCTGGGACTGCACTCGGTCAACAAAAATCTGCATTGCTTCCAGATAATCGTCCGAAGCAACACCCTCTGTCGGCCACGCTGCTGACAGCGGGTTGTGGTAGTCGCAATAGCAGACCATAAAGGGATGTGGGTCTTTTGTATCAACACCGAACACGACCTCTTTATCTCCGATATAGATGCTCTGGGTAATCTCGTAATTACCGAGCATTCTTTTTTCTTTACTCATTCGGCTGCTCCTTTCTTTCCTTTTTCTCCTTCTGCCCGTCTAAAATCTTGCGGATACAGACATCGCAGAAAATAACTGACCCGTCCTTATATCGGGGATAAGGACAGGTCGT
>ERZ791815.1657-NODE-1657-length-12624-cov-143.175352_pt1 | contig 12624 bp, 9 predicted proteins | sample MGYA00510302_ERZ791815 | MGnify/ENA primary metagenome ERZ791815 (study PRJEB30046, sample SAMN00791995) | human gut metagenome | study: EMG produced TPA metagenomics assembly of the A metagenome-wide association study of gut microbiota in type 2... | reverse complement strand
CTTGTTAGGGACTTGCACCCATTAGAATAAGCTCATGCCGAGCATACCAAAAAAGGGTGTGCCTATCGACACACCCTAATATAATATATATATATCAAAATATTTTATTTCTTAGAACATCATAGCCACACGCTTTACACCAGCTACCAGCGCATCAACCTCTTCCTTGGTATTGTACAGGGCAAAGCTGGCACGAACAGTGCCGAGAATGCCGTAGCGGTCCATCAAAGGCTGAGCGCAATGATGACCGGTACGTACAGCGATGCCCAGACGGTCGAGCAAGGTGCCCATATCCATATGATGAATATCACCAACCAAGAAGCTGACAACGGCATCTTTGCCCTCCTGTTCACCAAAAAGTCTGATTCCATCGATGGTTCGCATCTGCTCCATACAGTAACGGGTGAGTTCCTGCTCGTGCTTGGCAATGTTATCCATGCCGAGCGCAGAGACATAATCGATGGCTTTTGCCAGACCATGGGTAGCTACATAATCAGGAGTACCAGCCTCAAACTTGAAAGGCAACTTCTCGAAAGTAGTCTTCTCGAAACTTACGCTCTCAATCATTTCGCCACCGCCCTGATAAGGAGGCAACTTGTCGAGCCATTCTTCCTTGCCGTAAAGCACACCGATACCGGTAGGACCATAAATCTTATGTCCGCTGAAAGCGAAGAAATCGCAATCCATATCCTGTACATCCACAGCAAAATGAGGAGTACTCTGAGCGCCATCCACCATGACAGGCACATCGTGCTCATGAGCTATCTTAATCATCTCTTTTACCGGATTCACCGTACCGAGCACGTTGCTCACCTGGGCAATGCTCACGATTTTAGTGCGTTCGGTAAATAAATTGGCGAATTCATCGAGGTTAATCTCACCTTTATCGTTGATAGGGATTACTCGGATGGCGATTCCCTTCTTGGCAGCCTGCAACTGCCAAGGCACGATATTGGAGTGATGCTCCATGGTAGAGATAATCACCTCGTCGCCCTCGCTCATAAAGGCATCGCAGAACGATGAAACCACGAGATTCAGACTCTCTGTAGTGCCACGGGTAAAGATGACTTCCTCAACCTTCGGCGCATTGATAAACTTGCGCACGGTTTCGCGAGCTGCCTCATGAAGGTCGGTGGCCTGCTGAGAGAGATAGTGAACACCACGATGCACATTGGCATTTACATTGAGATACTCGTCGCGCATGGCATCGAGCACGCACAATGGCTTCTGCGTAGTTGCCGCATTATCCAGATACACCAATGGCTTATCATAGACCTTTCTCGATAAAATCGGGAAATCTGCTCTTACTTGATTGATATCATACATATTTTTAAGAACTTAACTCCTTTAAAAGGATATTATCTACTTGCAAAGCTTGCAGCCCTCACACTTATTGAGTTCACCACGGAATCGCTTCTCTACGAGATGATGCAGGCGATCACGCAATGGCTCCAGCTCCATCTTGTCGATGACTTCGTTGATAAATGCAAACTGAAGGAGCAACTTAGCCTCCTCACGGCTCACACCACGCTGCTGCATATAGAACAATGCGGCATCGTTGAGCTGACCAACAGTACTTCCATGCGCACACTTCACATCATCGGCATAAATCTCCAGCATCGGCTGGGTGAACATACGGGCAGTCTTCGTAGCACAGAGGTTCTGGTTGGTTTCCTGAGAAACAGTTTTCTGGGCACCATGACAAACCAGCACTCTGCCGGCAAAAGCACCACGTGCCTCACCATCGAGCACATACTTATAAAGTTCGTTGCTGGTACAATGCCCCACCTGATGATCGATAAGCGTATTGTTATCAACCACCTGGTTCTTATCGGCAATCACACAACCATTGCAGAAGCACTCGGCTCCCTCGCCCTTGAATACAAGGTCGAGACGGTTGCGGGTGATACCATTATGAAGGGTGATGACGTTATGGTTTACACGGCTGTTAGCCTGCTGCTCGATATAAACGTTGCTGACACGACGGTTCTTGTAATGAGTCTCCTCCAAACAATAGAGGTCGAGACTGGCATTCTCGCCAACATAAGCCTCGATTACCTGGGTTGCGAGGAAGTTCTTGTCATCGGCTGCATGGTCGCAGAAGAGGAACTTAGCCTCAGCACCCTGTTCCATCACGATGAGCACACGGCGGTTTACCATCAAATCAACATCCGAACGGAGAATATTGATGACCTGAATAGTTCGCTCTACCTTTACATTCTTTGGAACATAAATCAGCAAGCCATCCTGTGCCAGGAATGTATTCAATGCGGTGATGCCATCTTCATCGGTTTTGGCAATCTTTGCATAGTATTTCCCGATGAATTCAGGGTTTTCTGCAGCAATCTTGTTCAAAGAATCCACGATTACGCCCTCCGGAAGCTCAACTTTAGGCAATGCTTTGTTATAAAAAGCATCGTTCACCACGAAGTAGAGCGAAGTGCTCAAGTTAGGCACATCGCAGCGGAAAGCCTCGTATGGATCTACCGGAATTTCCAGGCGATTCAAGTTCAAGCCATAGTCTGGCTCGAAGATGGCGCTCATATCTGTGTACTTGTATCTTTCTACCTTGCGGGAAGGGAAGCCCAGGCGACGGAAGTCCTCGAAAGCAGCATCGCGCACTGCATTGAGAACCTCAGCACTGTTCTTCTTGATCATTCTCGAAGAAGACTGATACAAGTCTAAATATTGTTTTTCTGAATGCATAGCCATCCTCCCTATTATTTCTCATCTACTTCAGCCTTAATCCAGTCGTAGCCACGAGCCTCAATCTCCTTGGCAAGTTCAGGACCGGCAGTCTTCACGATTCTACCCTTATAGAGTACGTGAACCACACTTGGCTTAATCATATCGAGCAGACGCTCGTAGTGAGTGATGACTATGGCAGATGTCTTGTCGGTATGCATCTTGTTCACACCGTCAGCCACGATACGCATCGCATCCACGTCGAGACCAGAGTCGGTTTCATCGAGGATAGAGAGCTTTGGCTCCAGCATAGCCATCTGGAAAATCTCGTTGCGCTTCTTCTCACCACCCGAGAAACCTTCGTTTACTGAACGGCGAGCCAACTTGCTGTCCAATTCCACCAACTCGCGCTTCTCACGCATCAGTTTCATGAATTCGCTTGTATTCAATGGTTCCAAACCCTGATACTCACGCTTGGCATTGATAGCCGCACGCATGAAGTTGGTCATGGATACGCCAGGAATCTCCACCGGATACTGGAAAGAGAGGAACAAGCCTTCACGGGCACGGTCCTCTGGCTTCATATCCAGGAGGTTCTTGCCGTTGAAGATAGCCTCACCCTCGGTTACGGTATAGAGAGGGTTACCTGTGAGCACAGCGCTCAAGGTTGACTTACCGGAACCGTTAGGTCCCATGATAGCATGTATCTCACCGTCGTTGATAGTCAGGTTGATACCTTTCAATATTTCTTTGCCTGCAATAGTAGCATGCAGATTCTTTACCTCTAACATATTATTACTTAAAAAATGCGTTCAAAATATTGGAACATAACTCTTCAAAGAAAGATGGTGACTTCTCCCAGCCCCATTGCACAAATAACGAAGGAGGGTCTAGTACCCAAAATGAGCACTCACCTGGTCGTATGACCTTACCCTTCATCTGCGGAACATAACTCGATGTCTGCATAATGGACTTGGTCAATGTAGGGTCAGACTCATCAACATGACAATATCGACCACAACGAAGATACACATTTTGCTCTTGCTTGCATTTCGCAACAAAAGATGCAACGATGGAATCTTGCTGTGCCGTCAAGCCATTTTTTTGATGATTGAAAAGGTCTTGAGCCGTTAAGTTCAAGCTATCAACTAACAATAACATCAACAACATTCTTTTCATAACCACCTCTCTTTCTTATTATTCTTAGCCAACGGTGCCTTCGAGTGAAACACTCAGGAGTTTCTGTGCCTCTACGGCAAACTCCATAGGCAACTTGTTAAGCACGTCCTTGGCATAACCGTTTACGATCAAGCCGACAGCCTCCTCGGTAGGAATGCCTCGCTGATTACAATAGAAGAGCTGGTCTTCTGAAATCTTCGAGGTAGTTGCCTCATGCTCGAACACGGCTGTGTCGTTATGGGCATCCATATATGGGAAGGTATGCGCTCCACAATCGCTACCCAGCAACAAAGAGTCGCAGGAACTGTAGTTGCGGGCATTGTCGGCATTGGATGTAGCACGAACCAGACCACGATAGGAGTTCTGGCTATGACCAGCCGAGATACCCTTCGAAATGATGGTGCTCTTGGTGTTCTTACCCATGTGAATCATCTTGGTACCGGTATCAGCCTCCTGATAGTTGTTGGTAACAGCCACGCTGTAGAACTCAGCTACAGAGTTGTCGCCACGCAAGATACAGGAAGGATACTTCCAGGTAATCGCAGAACCCGTCTCTACCTGAGTCCAGCTCAACTTAGAGTTCACACCGCGCAAGTCGCCTCGCTTGGTTACCAGGTTCAGCACACCACCCTTACCATGCTCATCACCAGGATACCAGTTCTGAACGGTAGAGTATTTCACCTCAGCATTATCCTTGACGATAATCTCTACGATAGCTGCATGAAGCTGGTTCTCATCACGCATTGGCGCTGTACATCCCTCTAGGTAAGAAACGTAGGCATCATCATCGGCGATGATCAATGTACGCTCAAACTGACCGGTGTTACGGGCATTGATGCGGAAGTAACTGCTCAACTCCATCGGACAGCGGACACCCTTAGGAATATAAACGAATGAGCCATCACTGAATACGCAACTGTTCAAGGCTGCATAAAAGTTATCACGATAAGGAACTACGGTTCCCAGATACTCTCTTACCAAATCAGGATGCTCCTTCACAGCCTCACCGATACTGCAGAAGATGACGCCCTTTTCACGGAGTTTCTCCTTGAAAGTAGTCTTTACCGACACAGAGTCCATGATGGCATCCACGGCAGTGCCGCTCAAAGCCAAGCGCTCCTCCAGAGGAATACCAAGTTTATCGAATGTCTTCTCCAGCTCAGGATCAATCTCCTTATTCTTCGGCTTCTTTGCCAAAGGGTCGGCATAGTATGAAATCTCCTGGTAGTCAATAGGTGGCACGTGAACGTGTCCCCACTTTGGCTCCTTGAGCGTCTTCCAGTAATTGTAGGCTTTCAGACGAAATTCGAGCATCCAGTCTGGCTCTCCCTTCTTCTGCGAGATCAGGCGCACAACATCCTCGTTGAGACCCTTTTCTATGATTTCAGTATGTACATCGGTGGTAAAACCATACTCGTATTTCTGGTCTATCACATCCTTGACAACCTGATTCTGTTCTTTCTCTATTTCTGCCATTGTTATTTAGAATAACCTTTCGTTATTTTAACCCTAAATAGGGATAAGCCGCTGAGGACTCATCCCTACCTTATTATATATATGATAGAGCGAAAAACAAATGATTTCTTCACTTTTCGTTCTTCACTCTTCACTTTATTAAAGCTTCTGCTCTACCTCGATCTCAGTGAAGGTCTCGATAACGTCGCCCTCCTGAATATCGTTGTAGTTGACGAGGCTCAAACCGCATTCCATACCGGTAACCACCTCCTTGACATCGTCCTTGTAACGCTTCAAGGCACCGATTTCTGCAGTACGTATCACGATACCGTCACGGATGACGCGAGCCTTATCCTTAGCGTGTACCTTACCCTCGGTAACGAGACCACCGGCAATAGTACCCACCTTAGAAATCTTGAAGGTTTGCTTAACCTCAACCTGACCGGTAACGATTTCCTTCTTCACCTTGTCGAGCATACCAACCATCGCACTCTTGATATCGTCGATAGCATCGTAGATGATAGAGTATGTGTTGATTTCAACACCCTCACGGTCGGCAGCCTTGCGAGCATCGGCAGATGGACGAACCTGGAAACCAACGATGACTGCATCTGATGCAGATGCCAGCATCACGTCGTTCTCAGAAATCTGACCCACAGCCTTGTTCACCACGTTCACCTGAACCTTCTCGGTAGAAAGCTTGATGAATGAGTCGCTCAAAGCCTCAACAGAACCATCGGTATCACCCTTCACGATGACGTTCAACTCATGGAACTCACCACGTGCGATACGGTGAGAGATATCACCCAGGGTCAAGCGCTTCTGAGTACGCAAGCCCTGCTCACGCTGCAACTGCTCACGCTTGTTGGCGATTTCGCGAGCCTCCTGCTCAGTCTCGATTACGTGGAACTGGTCACCTGCAGTAGGCGCACCGTTCAAACCGAGGATGATAGCTGGCTCAGCAGGAGCTGCTGACTTGATGTTGGCATTACGCTCATTGAACATCGCCTTAACACGACCCCAAGAAGTACCGGCGAGTACGATGTCGCCAACCTTCAAGGTACCGTTGGCTACCAATACGGTAGAAACATATCCACGACCCTTGTCGAGAGAAGACTCGATGATGGTACCTGTAGCACGACGGTTAGGGTTAGCCTTCAGGTCGAGCATGTCAGCCTCGAGGAGCACCTTGTCGAGCAAATCGTGAACACCGATACCCTTCTTGGCACTGATTTCCTGGCACTGATACTTACCACCCCACTCCTCAACGAGCAGGTTCATGTTAGCCAAGTCCTCACGGATACGGTCTGGGTTAGCACCTGGCTTATCAATCTTGTTGATAGCGAATACCATTGGTACACCGGCAGCCTGCGCATGAGCGATAGCCTCCTTGGTAGTAGGCATCACGGAGTCATCGGCTGCGATGATGATGATGGCGATATCGGTAGCCTGGGCACCACGGGCACGCATGGCGGTAAACGCCTCGTGACCTGGAGTATCAAGGAAGGTTACCTTGCGACCGCTTTTCAGGGTCACACTATAGGCACCGATATGCTGGGTAATACCACCCGCCTCACCGGCAATCACATTGGTATTGCGGATATAGTCGAGCAAAGAGGTCTTACCATGGTCTACGTGACCCATCACGGTTACGATTGGAGCACGAGGAACCAAGTCGTTCTCATCATCCTCTTCCTCGCTCACGGCCTCCTGAACCTCGGCACTCACGTATTCGGTCTTGAAACCGAACTCCTCAGCTACCATGTTGATGGTCTCTGCATCCAGGCGCTGGTTGATAGATACCATGATGCCTACGCCCATCAGCGTAGAGATAACCTGAGTAACGCTGATATCCATCATCGTAGCCAACTCGCTAACGGTAACGAACTCAGTAAGTTTCAGGGTCTTGCTTTCCTTCTGCTCCTGACGAGCCTGATCCTGCAACTTCTCCTGAACAGCCTCACGCTTCTCCTTACGGTACTTAGCACCCTTCTTGTTCTGACTCTTGCTGGTCAAACGTGCAAGAGTCTCCTTAACCTGGCGTGCTACAGCCTCGTCATCAACCTCGATCTGGCGCTGGTTGCCGCGGTTGTTGTTATTGCCGCGATTATTATTGTTATTATTTCTGTTGCGGTTTTTGTTCTTCTTGTTATTACCGCCGTTGTTGCCATTACCTCCGCCATTATTCTTAGCTTCGGCATTGATGTCAACACGTTCTTTGTTGATACGAACACGCTTTTTGCGCTCATTGTGCTGTTGAGCCATTTTCTCCTCACGTTCCTTGCGGCGCTCCTCCTTAGTTTTCTTCTTAGGACGAGTGCTCTGGTTGAGAGAAGACAAATCTATCTTGCCCAACACCTTAGGCTCATTAGCAGTAAACTTCTTCTCACTCTTGAGAGTAAACACGCTGTTGTCTGCTGCGCCAGCAGAATGCTGTGCAGTTTCATTCTTAGCATGATGATGCTCTTTCTTTCCCTGAGGAGCATTCTGCTTATTCGTCTGAGCGTTTGACTGCTGTGATTTCTGATGATTTTCCTGTTTCATTTGCTGTTTATGCTGAGAAGCCTGTTGTGGCTTCTGTTCCTTCTTTTGCTCAGCCTTAGGAGCGTCTTTCTTCTGCTCAGGACTGACGGCAGCAGTCTCAGGCTTTTCCGCAACAGACTCTGCAGCAGGCTTCTTACCGATATTGTCCAAGTCAATCTTTCCCAGCGGCTTATACTGCTGCTGTCCATTAGACTCCAACAAGCTTTCAGCGCGATTGTCCTTCTGCTCTGGCGCACGCTTCTTATCTTTTGCTTTTTTGGTAAAGAGTTTCTCAGCCTGATCACGAACCTCTCTGTCCTGACTGAAGGCATCATTCAATGCCTTGTATTGCTGGTCGGTGAGTTTGAAGCTCGGTTCTGCCTTGACATCTCCCAGGTCTTTTCTTTTCTCTAGGAATTCAACTGCCGTCTGAAGTCCTATATTTAATTCACGTAGTGCTTTATTTAATCTGATGCTCATAAATTATTTATTCTCCTATTTTTAAAGTTAGATTCCCTGCAAGCACTCGCTGGCAAGGGAATTATTGTTCGAATTCGGCGCGCAACACGCTGAGTACATGATCAACGGTCTCCTCTTCGAGGTCAGCCTTCTCAATCAGCAAGTTGCGAGGTGCATTGAGTACCTGCTTGGCAGTATCAAGACCGATGCCCTTGATAGCATCGATAACCCACTGGTCAATCTCATCAGAGAACTCATCCAAGTAGATATCCTCATCGGCCTCATTCTCGTCTACCTCACGGAATACGTCGATGGTATATTCTGTAAGCATAGAAGCCAGTTTGATGTTCATACCGCCACGGCCGATAGCCAAACTAACTTCCTCAGGCTGCAAGTAAACCTCTGCTTTCTTGTTCTCATCATCAACATTGATTGAAGAAACCTTGGCTGGAGCCAACGCACGCTGAATGAAGAGTTTGGTATTGCTTGAGTAGTTGATGACATCGAGATTCTCGTTGCAAAGTTCGCGAACGATACCGTGAACGCGGCTACCCTTAACACCTACACATGCGCCAACCGGGTCGATACGCTCATCGAATGTTTCAACAGCAATCTTAGCACGCTCTCCCGGAAGACGGGCGATACGGCGGATTGCAATCAGACCGTCTGCAATCTCAGGAACCTCAGCCTCCAACAGGCGCTGCAGGAAGATTGGAGCAGTACGGCTCAAGATAATCTTTGGATTATTGTTCTCGTTGTCTACACGAAGGATGACCGCACGAACAGTCTCACCCTTGCGGTAAGTATCACCAGGAATCTGCTCAGTCTTAGGCAACATGAGCTCGTTGTTCTCATCATCTACAATCAGAACCTCGCGCTTCCAAACCTGATAAACCTCACCAGAGATAACCTGACCTACGCGATCCTTGTATTTGTTGTAGAGTGAATCATGCTCCAACTCAAGAATCTTGGAAGCCAAAGTCTGACGAAGAGTCAAGATGGCACGACGACCAAACTTATTGAAGTCAACCGTCTCACTTACATCCTCACCAACCTCGTAATCCGGCTCAATCTTACGAGCCTCAGAAAGTGTAATTTCCTTATTTTCATCTTCAACTTCGCCATCAGCAACAACTATACGGTTGCGATAAATTTCGAAGTCACCCTTGTCAGGGTTCACGATGACATCAAAGTTTTCGTCACTACCAAAAATCTTGGCAAGTACATTACGGAAGCTCTCCTCCAATACACTTACCAATGTAGTACGGTCGATATTCTTTGTTTCTTTAAACTCGCGGAATGTATCAATCATACTCGCTGTCAATTCTTGCTCTTTTTTAGCCATAACTTAATTGAAACTAATTATGTATTTTGTATATTTTACTTTATCCATCTGGTAAACGTGATCAACCTCCTGCTTAACCGGACGTTTTTTACCTTCAACCTTTACCTTTTCTTCAACGCCAACTGTGAAGTCATTTCCTTCAACAGCTTTCAAGATACCCTTCACCTTCTTGCCGTCGGCATCAAGCACCTCTACCTCCTTGCCAATGAAATTGATATACTGCTGCGGAACTTTGAACGGTTGACCCAAGCCTGCAGAGCCAACTTCGAGCTCATAGTCTTCCTCGTCACGGTTCAAATGATCCTCAATATACTTACTCAAGGCAACACAATCCTCAATCCATACTCCATCGGCATGGTCAATCTCAACAACGATTCTATCGTCGGGACTGATTTCAATGCTTACCAAGAAATATTCCTTATCTTGGAGCCATTCTTCAACTAATTTTTTTACGACGTTTTTATCAATCATATATACCTTATTAAAATAAAATGAGGAACTCTTGTGAGCCCCTCATTCCACTGAACGTTGCAAAATTACAAATATTTTTGTGATTAGCCAAAAAAAATGCAACTTTTTATTCGCAACGTGCACATTTTTAATCGATTGTGCACGTTTTTGTACTTATTTCTTCACAGGATGCAGTATTTTTTCGTATTCTGATGGAGAATTCAGCAATTTTACTGCTTCCTTAATCTGCTTGTCATAGCGCATGGAATTCTGGATGGCACCGCGCTGGAAATAATAGGCTGAAACGATGTCATTTTCCAACAGATGCTTGATGTAATCCTTGTTATAATCCAGATCCTTTGCCACATTATGGCTCAGCTTTTTCTTCAAAGCCTCAAACTCTGCCTTGGCATCATCGTAGTAGCCTTCAAACTTAGCGAGTTTTTCCAAGTCCTTGAGATACTTTTCTGTTTCACGGTCGTACTGGAAGTTAGCCTTCAACACGCGTGTCTTGAATTCATCATAGTCGGCATCGGTCAGCGAGAATTCCTTCGCAGGAGCAATAGCAGGATGCTTGGCGATATAATCAACCTCATAATTAAGCATCACCTCATTACTGTCGCGGGCACCAGCCAGATAGAAGGCGATGTTTGGCAAAGAATCAGGCTTTACTTCTACATCCGGCTTCACACCACCTCCATCTCTCACTTCTCTGCCACCTGCGGTATAGAACACCTTGGTAAGAGAGTCGGGAACATGCTCCACATAACCACCCTTATCGTGCTTATAGTTGAGTGCCTGAACGCATCGACCGCTAGGAATGAAATATTTAGCAGTAGTAAGTTTCACCTGTCCGTTATAAGGCAAATCCATGGTAGTCTGCACCAATCCCTTTCCATACGTGCGCGTACCTAATATTACAGCACGGTCATAATCCTGCAGACTGCCGCTCATGATTTCACTGGCACTGGCAGAATTCTCGTTCACCAATACCACCATCGGCATAACGGAATCTATCGGTTCAACCGTGGTCTTATAAACATGATTAGAAAGCTGCAACTTTCCCTTCATCTCCAAGACTGTCTTACCTTTAGGCAAGAACATATTGATGATGCTGACCGCTTCGGTAACAGAACCACCACCATTATTACGCAGATCGAAGACAAGACTCTTGGCTCCTTGCTTTCTCAAATCGATAAAAGCACGACGCACTTCCTTGGCAGACTGCTCGGTAAAGGAATTGAAGTTGATGTAACCGATGCTACCCTCCAACATGCCATAATAAGGCAAGAACGGCAACTGGATGGTACGGCGTGTTACCTTCACCTTCATCGTCTTGCCTGTACTTGGACGCTTAACTTTCAACATGAAAGAAGAACCCGGGTCACCACGAAGATGATCGCTGACATAGCCCACCTCCTTATTGGTCATATCCTCATCATCAATACTCAGGATGATGTCACCCTTCTTCAGTCCCACTTCTGCAGCAGGCATATTCTCGTAAGGCTCGCTGATACAGACGCGCTGCAACTGAAAATTGTAGCGTATCACCGCACCTACACCCGCATACTTGCCGGTGAGCAGGTTCTTGAGTTCCTTCATCTTCTGCTCAGGATAATAGGTAGTATAAGGGTCGAGACTACGCAACATGGCATTGATACCATTTCCGACCACAACTTCAGCATCGAGCGTATCAACATACATCAAATCGAGATTCTTGTAGATGGCATTGAATATTTCCATATTCTTTGCGGCTTTGAAGTCATGATCTTTGTCAACCTGGGCAAAAGTAGGAACTGCCAGGAGCACCATAAGCAAGGAGAACAGTATTCTTTTCATTGTTACCTTATTTAATTGTATATGATTCAACTTATTGGTTATTTCCTCCCCCTCTTCACAGCATTCGCCCTCGGGAGAAGATTTCGACCACAAAAGTACTCATTTCTTTGCGAAAAACACCATAAAATAGGCAAAAAGTGGCACAAAGATAAGAAAAAATACACTTTTTTAGGGAAAAAGCGAAAAAAGTCAGCAAAAAATTTGGCAGAATGAAGAAAAGTTAGTACTTTTGCACACGCAAATAAGGAACGTCATGTTCTTTACAGAAAAAATGCTTCAATAGCTCAGTTGGTTAGAGCACCTGACTGTTAATCAGGGGGTCGTTGGTTCAAGCCCATCTTGAAGCGCAAGAGAGTTTCAGGTTAGCCTCGTAACTCATCTTCTTTCATAGCAAATTGCTTCAATAGCTCAGTTGGTTAGAGCACCTGACTGTTAATCAGGGGGTCGTTGGTTCAAGCCCATCTTGAAGCGCAGAAAAGAGTCGCAAGTTTTACTTGTGACTCTTTTTGTTTATCCACATTTTATCCCACTTTGCATTCTCCATTCCCATTTACAAATACTATATCCGACAATAACCAGAGAAAGCAATATCAAAAAAGAGGGTGTGTCATAAGTCTGTGACGCACCCCTTTTTATTTTTTGCCTTTTCACAGATACGAAATCTTTAAAAAACATTTTTATTTACAACA
>ERZ791815.1655-NODE-1655-length-12643-cov-3.751589_pt1 | contig 12643 bp, 8 predicted proteins | sample MGYA00510302_ERZ791815 | MGnify/ENA primary metagenome ERZ791815 (study PRJEB30046, sample SAMN00791995) | human gut metagenome | study: EMG produced TPA metagenomics assembly of the A metagenome-wide association study of gut microbiota in type 2... | reverse complement strand
CGGCCTGCGCCGACAACAGCCCCAAAACCTTCTCGGGATTCATCACCGACGCCTCGATGAACACCGTCACCGTCCGTGCACTGACCGACGAGAGCACCTGCACCTTCGCGACCACGGCCGCCGACAAGAGCGACGCCAACGGCCTGCTGCTCGGCGCCCCCGTCACCGTAGACTACACGGGCAAGCTGAAGGACGGCGCCGCCGCCACGAAGATTGCGACCGATCCCACCTACGCCGAAGCCGTCGGCAAATGGACGATGCCCGACCCGATTGCTCCCGAAGGCGTCATGGGCGTCGAGATCATGGTCGAAGGCGCAGCCAGGTCGATCAACATGGCGACGCTGGTCTACACCTCGTGGGAACTTCAAGGCGAGGCGGACAAAATCCTGCTCAAGGGCCAGAGCCTCGGCAACGGCCAGACCATCGACTTCACCCAGACGGGCATGATCGCCAAAACGGCCGACGGGAACTACACCCTCACGATCGAGGGCACGGGCACGGTCTACACCAAGGCCAAGCAGTAAACAGCTTTTCCGCCCCGAAAAGCCAGCGCCTCCGGACTTCCGGGGGCGCTTTCGTTTCCGGGAGGGTCCGGCGTCCGTTTTTCCCCGAAAATAGCGGCTCCGACGCTTGCTAAATCCGTGCTAAATGCGTAAATTTGTGGCTACTAACCCGTTTATCCGAACCATGAACAAAATTCTGACGGGAGCCTTGCTGCTCCTCTTTTCCTCCAGCGCCGCGGCGCAGACACCCCGCGACTCGATTGCATTCGCCTCCGCCCAATGGCGCACGGCCGACCTCGGCGGCGGCGCCGAATGCCGCTACGCCCAGATCGACATGTTCGGGTCGCGGCAGAGCATCTCCGTCGCCACCTACCCCGGACGCAGGTTCACCACCTCGATCGTCCACCTCGATCGCAGGGCCGAGTCCACGAGCGATCTGGGGAAGGCCGCCGGCGCGGAGATCGCCGTCAACGGCAGCTACTTCAACGTCAAAACCTTCGAACCGGTCACCTTCGTCCTGCTCGACAGGAAGATCGTGGGACGCACCACCCCCGAGGAGGCATTCCGCACCAACGGCGTCATCGCCTTCAAGGACCGCAAGGGCCGCCGGATGGAGATCTTCCCGTGCGACACGACGCAGTATGCCGACGTGGCGCGCCGCTACCGCTCGGCGCTGGCCGCAGGCCCGGTGCTGATCGACGGCGGCAAGGTGGTCGAATACACCTCCGGAAGCAGTTTCTACACGCGCCGCCATCCCCGGACGCTGATCGGCAAACGGGCCGACGGCACGGTGGTGATGGCCGTGATCGACGGGCGTTTCAAAGGCCAGGGCGACGGCGCGACCATCGCCGAAACAGCCTACATCGCACGCCAGTTAGGTCTTACCGAGGCGCTGAACCTCGACGGCGGCGGCTCCTCGACGCTCTGGACGGCGCAGGAAGGCGTCCTCAACCATCCCTACGACAACCGCCGCTTCGACCACGAGGGCGAGCGCGGGGTCCCCAACTGCATCGTGGTCCGCAGGTGACCGGCCAGCGGCCCTGAATCAAAGAACGCGGTTTGATGAAGTTGCATCAAACCGCGTTCTCATTTAACCCGACCGTCCTTATTGCTTCGACTGCACGTACTGTTCGTACAACCGGTCGTAACAAGCCTTCAACTGCGGGAACTCCGCCTTCTTCACCTCGTACATGAAGACGCCCCGGTAGTGCGCATCCTCGTACAGGGTCTTCAGGATCGCCGTCCAGTCGTTGTCGCCCCGGCCCTGGCCCGGCAGTTCGTGACACTCGCTGCGGCCGTCGCCGTCACTGACGTGAATCGTCCTCACCCGGCGTCCGAGCGCACTGATCAGCAGTTCGGGATTGTCGATGTGGTTGGTGTCGACCGCGGCGTCCACCTCCCGGGGCACGAGCGACATGATGTGCAGCACCTCTTCGACCGTACGGCCCAGCGGGCGTTCGTAGTTCCCGTCCTTGACCAGTTCGTAGCCCAGCATGTTCTCGATCACCACCCGGGCGCCGATCTTCTTCGCATCGGGAAGCAGCTCCCCGACCGAGCGCACCAGCTGCGCGATCCGCGCGTCACGCTCCCCGTGCCCGAGATACCAGCTCGGGTGGAACAGCACGATCCGCGGCGACAGGATCTTGCAGAAGCGCAGCACGCGGCGGTGCAGTTCGACACTCCGCTGCCGCACGGCCTCGTCCGTCTGCGAGAGGTCGATCTCGCGGCCGAAAGGCATGTGCACCGACCAGATTTCGATTCCGGCGCGCTTGAGGTCGCGCTTCAGCTGACGGCAGCGCGCCTCGATCTGCCGATCGTCGGTCATCTCCTTGTTCAGGAACAGCGTCGACGCGCTGATCTCGATGGCGTCGATGCCTGCCCTCTTCGCCTCGGCGAAGGTTTCGTAGGTCCAGTTCGTCACCGGGCCGAAAATCCCGGACGAGGAACCCACCTTCAGCCGCGGCGGCTGCCCGGCAAACACCGGGATTGTGCATAGGACTGCAAGCAGCAGCAGTCCGGTTCTGTAAAGTTTCATAACTGTAAAGATCATAAAAAAGTCGGGCCGATGCAAAACCGCACCTCCTTGCGGGGGGGGGGGGCGGCCGGACGCCGCGACAGATAAAAGGGGCGTTACGACCCCAAAGATACAAAAAAAGGGGCGCACCGATGAAAGCACGCCCCCTGTGAACAGATTTATTTCACGACGGCTCCGATCACCGTCTTGCCCGTGCGCGAAGCGCCGGTCTGGTCGATGGCGCTGACCGCCTCGCCGAAAGCCGGATCGAGCGTCTCGCCCAGGATCTTCAGCTCCGAAGCGGACATGCCGTACTGGCGCGCCGGATTCGCGTCGCCGAGCAGCACGCAGGTCTTCGTCGCACCGCCATTGTCGCCCAGCGGGCTGAGCATCGAGGCAGGATCGAACGCCGCGCCTGCGACAGCCATACCGTCGGCATTGTAGACCGTGCCTCCGATAATGGAGTTGGCGACCTTGTAGCTGGCGTCCTTGAACCAGGCGACATCGTCGGCCGCGCCGTCCGTCGTATTGCCCGAGATCAGCGTATTGTAGACCTCGATGGCCCCTCCGACGGCAGCCTGCTGCAATCCCGCACCGTTTCCGGCCGTCACCGTCGTGTTGCCGGCAATCGTACAGCTGACGATCACCGCCTTGCTCGGCTTGTCCACCTTGCCGTAGACCGCGATACCGCCGCCCTTTCCGGAATGGTTGCCGCAGACCGTCGAATTGACGATCACCAGGTTGCCGTTTTCGCGGACGTAGATACCGCCGCCGTTTCGGGTCGCATGCTCGGGATTGACGCTGTTGCCCGAAATCGTGGTGTTGCTGATCAGCACATTGGTCTTGCCGCCCGTGTCGCCGAAGACGTAGATACAGGGAGCTACGCCCGACGCCTTGTTGTTGCTGAACGTACAGTTGTTGATCCGCAGCAGTTTGGCTCCGTCGGCCCACAGGCCGCCGCAGTTGTACGTCGTCGTCGACTTGGTCGCATTGTCGGCAACCACGCAGTTGTCGAACAACGCCTCGGCTCCGGCGTCGACACGGATGGCGCCCATGCGGATGTCCGTATTGTCGACGATCTTGCAGTTGAGGATGTCCACCGTCGCGTTGCCGATGAAAATGCCCGCGCCGTAACTCTGGTAGAACTTCACGCCGCCTATCGTCGTGCTGCCCACCGTACTGAACTGCGACGAACCGTTCTTGATCGTGAATCCGTCGAGCGAAGCCTTCATGCCGTTCATCTTGGCCGCCGTCACCGCAACCACGTGGCATACGGCGTGGTCGCCGTCCAGAATCGTCTCGTTCGCCACGGGATCAGCCACGGCGCCCTCGGCCGCATCGGCCGGATAGCCGCCGATCATCGAGAAGTTGCTGTGGATTTCGAACGTGTTGTCCAGCGCGGTCTTCATGCCCGTCAGCGGAACCGAAGGCACGTAGGAACCCGCAGCCACATGGATCACATCGCCGTTCATCGCCTGGTCGATCGCGTTGGCCAGCGTGGTCGCCGTCTCCCATGTCAGGCCGTCCTTGTCGGCCGAGCCGTCGGTCTTGACATAGTAGTGCGTCGCCAGGTCCGAAGCGCTCGCAGCGGCCTGCGTCACGGGCAGCGTGACGTTCTCGCCCTTGATGACATAGGCCGAGATCGTCGCCGTGCGTTCGTCGAGCGTACGGTTTGCGGCCACGGTCACCGTGATCGTGGCGTCGCCCTGTCCGTACGACGGATCGAACGACACCCAGTCCTTGTCGCATTCGATGCGCCACGGAAGGTTCGATTTGATCGAAAGTTCGTAGTCCTTGGTGGCCTTCTCCGCGGTGATGCTCGTCTCCACGAACGACAGTTCGGGCGTCTCGGGAGTAAAGGCCGTATCGTCGCTAAAATCCTGGCAGGCTCCCAGCGCCGCGCATGCGGCCGTCAGGAGCAGGTATTGAAATATCGTTTTCATCGGTTCCGTCTTTTATTGTTCAACAATCGCCAATCCGGTCGCCACCTTGCGCATGACCCCGCCCTGGTCGGTCGGCCAGTTCAGCAGTTTGAGTTCGCCCTCCGCGCCGTCGCGAGCGATGAAGGTCGACGAGCCGCCGCCGTCGAGGTTGAGCGCGTCGCTGGCTCCGCAGGCCGACATCAGGTTCATCAGGTCCAGCAGGTCGGCGCCGTTCGAATAGTAGAAGTTACGGCCGTCGACCACCATCAGGTAGACCTCCTTGCCATCCTGCGACACGCCGATCGCCGTACGCGGTTCCATCTTCGCCACCGGCATCGTGTTGCCGCTCTGGTCCAGTTGCTCGCCGTTCTTGAGCAGCAGCGTGCTGCGGCCGCAGACTGCTTCGCGGACGATGTCCTTGTGAAGAGCGTACTCCTCCTCCGTGAAGCAGCAGGCCTCGTTGTCCTTCGTGATCACGAAGACGTTGCAGTCCGTACGGCTGAACGAAGTCTTCACCGCCACGCCGTCGCGGTAGCATACGCCGTAGGGGATGTAGGTCGTCGTATTGAAGAAGTCGGCGTTCGTGCCGCCCAGGACCTTCTTCCCGTTCTTCTGCATCGCCTCGAGCTGCTTCATAATCGTCTGGCCGGTGCCCACCTGGTTCTTGTCGTCGGCGAGCGTCGTGCGCAGGGTGATTTTGTCGCTCAGGGCGATCTTGAACAGGAACAGCTGCATGGCCAGTCCGTCGTCGGCCAGAAATGCCATCTCCAGCACGTCCACGCCGTCGGCCAGGTTGTAGGTCCTGTCGCTCTTCACGTGAGCCACATACCCGTTCGATCCGTCGACGATGCTCTGTCCCCAGGCCGTCTGGGCGGTCGTGTCGAACTTGGCGTATTCGTCGAAAGCATTCGAATTGTCGCACGCAGCAAGCAGCCACACGCACAACAGCATTCCGATCATATATCTGTATGTTTTCATCGTTTTATCGTTTTATGCATATTGGACAATCCCGCTAATAACCCGGATTATTCGGTTTGAGGTTCGGATTGTAAAGCAACTCCCGGCTCGGAAGCGGCATCAGGCACTGGTAGTCCTTCGTGCCGAGCGTCTGCGTAGCCTTTCCGGTCCGCACGAGGTCGTACCAGCGGAAACCCTCGGCGAGGAACTCCAGACGGCGCTCCTGAAGCACCGCGTCGAGAAAATCGGCTTCGTTCCCCGGACTCACCCTGTCGAGGCCGCGCTTTTCCCGCAGTTCGTTGAGACGATCCAGACCTCCGTTCAGCCCCTGCGCCTCGGCGCTGATCAGGTACATTTCGGCCAGACGCGAAATCACCACGGGGTCCGACCCGGTCTGCCCGCTGGGGTATTTGTTGACGAAGTTCAGGTTGTCGAGCGTGGTGATCGACACCTCCTTGCGCAGGTCGTTGTCGGCGTACATCGTCATCACGTCGCCCGCGGGACGGTAGTTGTAACTGCCCTTGTTGGGGTGGTTGTAGGAGTAGAACTGGTTGGAAATCTTGATCGACGAACCGTCCTCGGTCAGGCACGAGAAGGCGAAGATCACCTCCTTGTTGGCCTTCGAGCGGAAAATCTTGTCGAAGTCGTCGAGTGCGTAGTTCGGATTGGCGATCAGGCTCTCGGCCAACTCCTTGGCCTCTCCCTTCTTGCCCAGATAGAGTTTCACGCGCGCTTTCAGGGCCGTCACGGCGGCGGGCGACACGTAGTAGAAACTGTCGGCGCTCAACCCGTTCAGGAAGCCCGAAGCCGCGTCGAGGTCCTCCTCGACCAGCTCCCAGGCCATCGAGGCCGGATCGCGCGAAACCTTGGCCTGGGTGTTCTGCCGCAGGACGGGCACGTCGCCGAAGCGGGTCACTAGACAGAGGTAAATATACGCCCGGAAATAGCGGCACTCGCCCAGCACCCGGTTCCGCGTGGGGCTGTCGGCCAGCCCCTCGGCGATCGACATGACGTTGTTCACCTGCAAAAGCGCCTTGTAGTAGCCGTTCCACTGGCTGCTGACAAACGTATGCAGCGCATTGGAAAGCGAGTTGATCAGGTCGATCGGGCGGCCCGTGCTGGTCATCAGCTCACCGCCGAAGAGGTCGAACGCGATGTAGGAGTAGTAGGTAGGTCCCTCCTGGACCTTATTGTACATTCCGAGGCGCAGCGCCTCGATGTCGTCGGAGCCGACCACCGTCGGGGAGACCGCCGAATGCGGCTCGATGTCGAGCATGCCGCTGCAAGCACCCATCAGGGGCAGCAGGGCAAACAAGATGATTTTATGCAACGATTTCATGATTGTCGGATTTAGAAAGTGATGTTTACGCCTAACTTGAAGATGCGCGGCTGGGGAACGCCGTCGTTATCCTCGCCGTAGAAGCGCGGATCGAGATTGACGCTCGTCTCGGGGTCCCAGCCGGGATAGCGCGAGCAGAGGAAGACGTTGTCGCCCTGGGCATAGACCCGGAGTCCCTTGAGGTGGATTTTCGAAACCAGCCGCTGCGGGAAGGTGTATCCCAGCGTCACCGAGCGCAGGCGGATGAACGAACCGTCGGTCAGGTACATCGTCGAGTTCTTGCCGTTCCAGCCGCTGTACGAGTAGATCGCGCGCGGGTATTTGTCCGACGTGCCGGGTCCCGTCCAGCGGTTGTCGGCATAGGCTTTCAGCAGCGAGCGGGTATAGCCGGGCTTGGAGCCGTGGATCATCCACGACGCATACACGTCGTTTCCGTAGCTGTACGTAAAGAAGAGGCTCAATTCCAGCCCTTTGTACTTGAAGGTGTTGTTCCAGCCGCCCGAGAATTTGGGGTTGGGGTTGCCCGTGACGATACGGTCGTCGTCCGTGATGTTCCCGTCGCCGTTGCGGTCCCAGTACTTGACGTCGCCGGCGCGCACGCCCTTGTCGTAGAGCGCCTGCGGCACCTCGCCGTCGTACTGGTAGATGCCGTCCGTGCGGAAGATGTACCACGAACCCACCGTCCGGCCGAGTTTCAGCGCGCGGTTGGCGCCGATCGACAGCAGGTCGTCTTCGAGCAGCGACGTCAGCTTGTTGACATTGCGGGCGATATTGAACGACGAACTCCACAGCACCTTGCCCAGATTGAGGTGGGTGTTGATCGTGAACTCGACACCCTTGTTGCGCATCGACCCGATGTTGCTCAGGATCGAGGTCTCGCCCGTCGTGGCATGCACGGGCTTCGAGTAGAGCAGGTTGTTCGTGTTCTTCAGGTAAACGTCGGCGATCATGTTGATCTTGCCGCCCAGGAAGCTCAAGTCGAATCCGGCGTTGTACTGGTCGGCGGTCTCCCACGTCAGACGGTCGTTGCCGCTCGACGAAATGGCGATGCCGCTCTGGCCGCCGTAGTTGACGCCGCCGCTGATCAGGGCCTGCCAGCCGTAGTTGCTGATTCCGTCCTGGTTACCCGTGCGGCCGTAGCTGGCGCGGATCTTCAGGTCGGTCTTCTCGGCGTTCCAGAACGACTCGTTCGAGACGTTCCAGCCGACCGACACCGAGGGGAACCAGCCCCAGCGGCAGTCGGGCGCGAAGCGCGACGAACCGTCGGTACGGATCGTGGCATTGACCACGTAACGGTCCTTGTAGGCGAGGCTCAAACGGGCGAAATAGGATTCGATGGCATATTCCGACAGTCCGGCGCTGGCATCGACGATGTTGGCGGCCACGCTCGCCACGTCGAACGCCGGCGAGGGATAGTTCTGCGCATCAATGTACGACGTGCGGCTCCTGGTCTTGAAGAACGAGTGACCCACCATGGCCCCGAGTTCGAAATCTTCGCCGATCTTGCGGTTATAGTTGGCGTAGAGGTCGATCGTGTTGGTCATCACGAACCGGTTCCGGTCCAGGATGCGGCCCTTGTCGGCGGCATAGGGGTGGTTCTGGTTGTAATAGATGTAGTCGTAGGTGTAGGCCGAGTCGTTGTTGTACGACGCCCTGACCGTCAGCCCCTTGATGATCTGCGCCTCGGCCCAGAACGAACCGATGAAGCGGTAGTTGTCCGTATAGGAGGTCTCCTCGGAGAGAATCTGCACGGCATTGTGCAGCAGCAGTTCGTCGGTTCCGCCCGTGTAATAGCCGCCGTTGGGTTTGTAGGGACGGTCGAAGGGACGCTGCTGCACGGCGCGTCCGATGATCGTCGATCCGAGATCGGCTCCCGGGATACGGTTGTTGTGCAGGTAGTTGCCGCTGATGTTGGCGCCCACCTTCAGCCATTTGAACATTTCGTGGTTGATGTTCGACTTGAGGTTGACCTTCGAGATGTCGTTCGTCTTGATGACGCCCTCCTGGTAGTTGTAGCTGCCCGAAAGGTAGTATTTGGTCTTGGCGTTGCCGCCCGAAAACGACAGGTCGAGGTAGTGCGACTGCCCGAGCCGGGTGATCAGGTCGAGCCAGTCGGTGTCGGGCATGTCTCCGTAGGGATTGCGGATGGGCTTGACATATCCCGAGCTGTTGACCGTGAAGCCGTTCTGGCGGTTGTAGTTGTCGACGCCCTCGTTGAAGACCTCGACGTACTGCTTCGAACCGACGTATTCGCGGCGCCCGGTGTTGGGAAACTGCGTGATGCTGAAGCCGTAGTTGACCTTGACCTCCGATTTGCCCTCGCGGCCCTGCTTGGTGGTGATCAGCACGACGCCGTTGGTGGCGCGCGAGCCGTAGATCGCGGCCGAAGCGGCGTCCTTCAGCACCTCGATCGACTCGATGTCCGTGAGGTTGAGCGTCGCCAGCGAACTCATGTTCTCGCCGAACGAATAGAGCGACGCCGAGTTGTTCGACAGCGGAATGCCGTCGATCACGTAAAGCGGCTCGTTGCTGGCGCTGAGCGACGACGAACCGCGGATGCTCATCTTCTCGGCCGAGCCGAGGTTACCCGAACTGGTCGAGATCGACACGCCGGCGATGCGGCCCTGAAGGAGTTCCGAGGGCGACATCACGCTGCGCATGTTCTCCTCGGTGGGCTTGAACTGGCTGATGGCGTTGGTCACCAGGCTGCGGCGCTGCGTGCCGTAACCGACCACGACCACCTCGTCGAGGGCCATGTTGTCGTTTTCGAGCCGGACCTCATAGAACCGTGCCGGATCGTCCACCGCAACCTCCCTGGTCTTCAGGCCGAGGTAGGAGACGATCAGGCGGACATCCGTGCGCGCCCCGATCCGTACGGAGAACGAGCCGTCGAGGTCGGTGGTGGCGCCGATCGTCGTGCCGTCGACGATCACCGTGGCGCCGGTGATCGGATTCCCGGCGCTGTCTTTCACGACGCCCTTCACGACGGCATTGGCCGAAGCGCGGGCCGCGGCGTCCCGCTTCGCGGGGGCGGACATGATGGCGATCATCTTGCCCTCGACGCTGCTCACGACGTTCTGTCCGGCGAACATCTTCCCGACGACCGCGCCGATCTCCTCGTTTTTGACATCGAGGGTGATCTTCTTGTTCACATCGGCATCCTTCGTCTTGATGACGAACGAGTAGCCGTAATCCTTTTGCAGGCGTTCGATCGCCGCCTTGACGGTCGCATTGCGGACCGACAGGCTCACCTTCTGGGCCGAGGCCGCGGAGGCCTGGAACAGGAAGCACAGAAGTGCGGCAAGCGTGATCAAACTTTTGACGGAAGGTAAAAGTTTATTCATTACGTTAAGATTTGAAGTTTTGAGAAATAGGTCATTAAAGATTCCGTTCGTTCTGTGTACTACATGATATGGTTATTTTAGGGGTGGCGATATGTAATATACCTCGGCTTCCCTGCGCACCGAGAAAAGGCGGTCCTTGTTGAGCGCATCGAGGATTTCGTCGAGCGACTCCTCGTTGACGAACGAGGCGTAGTAGGTCTCGTCGCACAGCGATTTGTCCGTGACGACGATCTCGACGGCGAAGTGGCGGCGCAGGTCGGCGACGATGTCGCCCAGGGTCTGCTCCACGAAGAAGAAGTTGTCGTTGTCGATCCAGTTCGCATAGGAATCGGGATCGAAATTGAGGAAGTCGATGTGATTGTTGGTCTTGTTGAAACGGAGGATGTCTCCGGGCGCGAGGGTGAGTTTCCCGTTCATCTTCGACGCCTTGATGCCTACCGACACCTTGCCGCGCACCAGACTCACCTCCGACTTGGCGTCCTCCTGGTAGGATTTGAGGTTGAACTGCGTGCCGAGCACCTTCACCTCCAGCCGGTCGGCGGAGACGATGAACGGGCGGTCCTCGTCGCGGCGGACGTCGGCGAACATCTCGCCCGACAGGTAGACCTGCCTCATCGAGCGGTTGAACTGCTTGGGATAGATGAGTTTCGTACCGGCGTTGAGCCACACGTGCGTGCTGTCGGGCAGCACGATCTCGCGGCGCTCGCCCATGCCGGCATAGACCTCCACCCTCTCGCGCGGGGTGTTGGCCTGATGCCTGTAATGGAGCGCCAGAACGACGGCGGCAACGGCGGCGGCGTATTCGATTATACGGAGGGACCACCGCCACCGCCGGAGGTTACCGCTGCGGGGGGGGGAATTCGGGGCGGGGCATGCCGCGAGGATCGAGTCCAGCTTACGCCGCACGCGCTCCTTGCCCTCGGGATCGTACTCGGTCTCGGTAGCGTCCAGCAGGTCGCTGAACAGCTGGTCCAGCCCCGGGTCCTTCAGCCGCTCCCGCAGCCACATGCGCACCTGCTGCGCCTCGGCTTCCGTGCAGTTGTCCCGCATGTAGGCAAGCAGCTGTTCACGCGACATATTTTTCTTGGTATCCATAGGTTTCGTCTTGTTTTCAGAAGAACAGCACAAAAAAGAGCGTCACGACGGAGATCGTCTTGCGGATCTGCTTGATCGCCAGGTCGACGTGCTTTTCGACCGTGCGGATCGAGAGGTTCAGCGCCCGGGCGATCTCGGCATTGGTCATGTTGCGGTCGTAGCGCATGGCGAATATCTCGCGCCGCTTGTCGGGCATCGAACGCATCACCGAGTCGATGAACCCGACCCGTTCGCGCACGTCCACGTAGTCGTAAATGTCCGTATCGCCGTCGGCGACGTTGAGCATCGCATCGTTGATGTCGCTGCGCAGCATGTTGTACCGCAGCCGCATGTAGTCGAAAAGTTCGTTGCGCGTGGCGACCAGCAGGTAGTTGCGCACCGACAGTTCGGGATTGACCTGCTCCTTGCGCATCCACATTTTGACGAAGACGTTCTGGATGATGTCCTCCGCCACGGAAGAGTCCTTGACGATATGCCTGGCGAAGGTGTGCAGCAGGTCGTAGTAGCGGTCGAAAAGCACTCCGAAGGCTGCCTTGTCGCCGCCGCGCATCATCACGACAAGCTCCGAATCCCGTAAACGATTCTGCATGCCCGTCAGTATTTGCTCATGTCCGTAACCGCATAGGGCGTCCGGCAGGCCTCCAGCGCCGCCCGGATCGCCACCGGGGCGTTGGCGTCGGTAACCGGCGTCGAATAACCCGTCGTCGAGGTGCTGGAGGTCGAATAGCGGTAGCCGTTTCCCTCGACGCTGACGCCCGTGCAGGGCGTGACGAGCGTCCGGAACACCGTCGCGGCGGCCGCGTAACGGCTGATTCCGTAGTCCATGTGGTAGGAGTCACGCGTAAGGTCCATCCCGTTGTCCCTGTTCAGCGACGAGGTCCGCAGATTCTGGAGCGACGTTCCCGAGGGGATCACGATGTCGATGCAGGTCTGGGCGGTGATCTTCCGCACCTGGGCCACGATCGCCTCGAACATCGCCTGCTGGTTGGCGAAATACTTCGGATAATGGGAGTGGTAGGCTCCGTAAGCCTGGGCCATGATGTAGCCGATCGTGGGCCGGTCGAGGGGCTGCGCCTGCTGGATGTAGTCGCAAAGTCCGGAAATCGCGCCCCGCTCGGTCTCGTCCCACTCCCACGCATAGTACGAACCGGTGTGCTCCTGCAACGTCACGATGTCCCACGTATCCGACTCGACGATGCTCTTGAGCGAACGGTTCAGCGTCCCTTCGTTCTCCCACTTCGTCGCTCCCGGCTCGCAGTAATAATAGGTGCAGATGTCCGGCGCGGCATAGTTCTCGAAAAATTCGGGCAGCTTATAGCCGCCGTGATAGGCCCGCACCATCCGGACATGGGTGATTCCGGCGCTTTTCAACATGCCCGGCAGATGCTCCGTGGCATCGACCGTAAAACTGTTGCCGATAAAAAGTATCTTGAGGGATTTGCCTCCCGCCGGCAGCGGCGGGTTGAACG
>ERZ791815.1633-NODE-1633-length-12737-cov-9.576092_pt1 | contig 12737 bp, 9 predicted proteins | sample MGYA00510302_ERZ791815 | MGnify/ENA primary metagenome ERZ791815 (study PRJEB30046, sample SAMN00791995) | human gut metagenome | study: EMG produced TPA metagenomics assembly of the A metagenome-wide association study of gut microbiota in type 2... | reverse complement strand
AAGATCGGCACCGAGCGCCGCTGCCATGTCATCGACGACCAGTCCAACATCGCCATGGTGGAAGCCGGGCTTGGCATCTCCATCATGCCGCAGATGCTGCTGCGGGACTGCAAGGCCGCCGTCAAGGTGTACCCCATCGAGCCGGAGGAGTACCGCGTGGTGGGCTTGGCCGTGCAGCGCCCGGCGTCTATGGCTCCCGCCGTGGAGCAGATGTTCCACCACATCGTGGAGTACTGCCACGAGCTGGATCTTTCGCTGTAATAAAGAATATTTTTGTATCTGTCAACCGGGAAGTTCTGCGGAGCTTCCCGGTTGATTTTTTACAGAGAGTGTAGAGAAAAAGCGGCGCCTTCACCCCCTCAGTCTGCTCACTGCGTTCGCAGCCAGATTCCCCTTTTTGTCACCTGCGGTGACATCTTCCCCCGGAACGGGGGAAGTCATCCCTCTCGGGGACGCCTTTGGGCTATGCCGGAAAGTTTGCCGCCGTCTCTAAAGCCGTCCCCTTGGGGAAGGTGGCATCGCCGCAGGCGATGACGGAAGGGGTGCCCCCGTCCCGTCTGCCGCCGCAAGTAAAAATTGCATCCGGCGGCAAAAAGGATTATACTATAAAAAATGTCTGCGGTGCACAGGCCGCAGGGGCAGAGGAGATGAAGCATGAAACGACGGGACTTTTGTAAGGGTCTTGCGGTGACCCTTGCGGCGGGGGCACTGGCTCCCGGAGCGGCGCTGCCGCAGGCCGGGGCGGCTACGGCGCTGGTCGGCCGCGCCGTGCCGGACGACTACTATACCCTGTGGTACCGCAGCGACCGCTGCAGCGCTGACCTGCGGCACGATTACTATTACAGCGACAGCCTGTTCGACCACGCCGCCACAGAGTACGACGATAAGCTGGCACTGGCCACCTTGGGCATGGCTGCGGCTGCGGACAGCTCGTGGGAGAGCGACCAGCGCTATTGGATGACGGGCGAGGTCGGCCGTGCCGACCATATCCGGGATGCCTTTGCAAAGCTGGGCTTTGCCGAGGTGCAGCTGTTCAACTATACCCACAGCCTGAACGATGCCCCGGATACGGTGGCCTGTGCCGTTGCCCGCAAAACACTGGTGCGCGGCGGCAGACAGGTGACCATCATCGGGGCGTTCGCGCGCGGCTCCGGTTATGGAGCCGAGTGGTCCGGCAACCTTCATGCAGGCTCCGGCAGCGCCCACACGGGTTTTGTAGCAGCGGCGCGGCAGCTGACTGAAAAAATACGCGGATATGTTCAGGCATCGGCCAAGCGCCAGCCGCTGGGCACCCTGAAGCTCTGGATGGGCGGCTACAGCCGTGCCGGCGGCGTAACGAATTTAGTGGCGGCGCGTCTGCCCGCCGTGCTGCCGCCGCTGGAAAAGAAAAACACCTTCATCTATACCTTTGCCGCCCCGGCTGCGCTGGCGGCGGCAGACTGCCCCGAGCTGCAGCAGGACTTTGACAACAACCATACGGCAAGCGGCAGTCTGAAAAAGAACTGGAGCGCCAGCAACATCTTCAACATCATCTCCAGCGGAGATGTGGTCCCCCGGGTGCTGCCCGCAGAGTGGGGCTTCTACCGCAACGGCAACGACCGTTTTCTGCCCGCTACAGTTGTCCCGGAGGAACTGCAGGCGCTGAACGACCGCAGCGCAGGGATGGAGGGCGCACCGCTGGATTTCGGGCGGCTGGCCGTCGCCGAGGAGACCGATGCCGTGCTGCAGTCCATGATGACCCTGTTCGGCAGCCGTCAGACCTATCACGAGGACTACGAGGATGCCATGCGCTGTATACTGCAATGCGTGACCACCCGCTCGGAAGCAGAGGTGACCCGGGGCGTCATTCTGGACGATGCTGCCGTGGTGGCGCAGCTGCGCAGCATGGAGCCCATGCAGCAGTTCCCGCAGGAAAAGGTGGAGCGCTGTGTGCAGGCGGCCTCTGCCCTGAGCCGCCCGCTGCTGGAAAAGCTGGGCAATGCAGTGCCGCTGCAGGCACAGCAGATCGTGATCCCCATGCTGGCAGTCGGTCTGTGCTTTGAATTGGACCCGGAGACGCTGCAGCTGGTGTCAGACTTTGTATTGTCCACCATCACGGTAAAGGGGCAGCTGAGCGGCATCCTGAAAACAGTGCTGTGTCACTTTTTGGAAACCTACATTACCCTGCTGGAATACTATGACCCTGCCGACCACGGCATGGAGCCCTATACCCGGCAGGAAGAGCTATAAGCAAAAGGCCGCTGCGCAGACATCGCGCAGCGGCCTTGGCTTTTTACAGATAAGATCAGAACTTGAACAGGTTCAGCCCGGTAACGGGGTCGTACTGGCGGTCTACTGTGCCGTCCAGAACATCCACCACCATCTCACAGGTGGCGCTGACCACCGCCCGGTTCAGATGTCCGCCGAACACCTCGCCCTTGTCGTTGCCGGCGCTCATGTGCAGGTGGGTGTAGAATGTGCCGTTCATGGTGTTGATGGTGCCGGTCAGGGACACGATCTCAAAACTGCCGCTGAAGGTGTTGGCGTAGTATTTCTTCTCCGCTACATTGTATACGCCCACCGTAAAGCTGTTGGTGGCGCCCAGCGCCTGCACGGCGGCAAGGCGGATGTTTTCCTTCAGGGCAAGCTCTTTGACCTGTTCAAGGATCTCCTCGTCCTTGTCGATGCGTACAATGATCTTATTGCCAAAACGTTTGTATTCCATGGGGAAGGTTCTCCTTTATGTGTGTTTTGTGCGCTGCCCTTTGTCGGGAACGAGTACGGCAAACGGGAATTTAGTAACGCAAAAGGAAATATATGACATATACCCAACTAAGTAATCCATGAAAAATCGCCCAACCGATAGACTTCCACGTTGTATAACTAATAACCATAGCTAATGCACTTCCAAAAGTTATACCTGATTTTACCGTTTTCTTGACATTCGTTGATTTATTATCTTCCACGTTTGTTTCCTCCGCAAATTTGGATTTGTTGGACTAAGCCGAGTATACCACACCCGCCAAGGAAAGAACACCCCGATAGCGTAAAATTTGCAGGTGGAAACTTGTCGGGGCGGGGACTTGGCAAACCCGGCGTGATTGCGCTATAATAGAGCCATAACAGTTCCACAAAGGTGTGGTAAGGGAGGTGCGGTCATGATCCGGGTGGCAGTCGTAGAGGATGACGCGGAGGTGCAGGGGGTATTGCAGGAGTACATCCGGCGGTATACCCGGCAGTACGGGACAGAATTTGAGGTATCGGTCTTCGCGGACGGGGTGGACATTCTGGACAATTACCGCGCCGTCTACGATATTATTTTTCTGGATGTGGAGATGAAGCATCTGGACGGCATGACCACGGCAGAGCGCATCCGGCAGATGGATGCAGACGTCATCCTGATCTTCATCACCAATATGGCGCAGTATGCCATCCGGGGCTACTCGGTGGGGGCACTGGACTATGTGCTGAAACCGGTGCCCTACTTTGCCTTTTCACAGCAGCTGCTCAAGGCCGTTTCCCGGCTGGAAAAGCGGGTAAAGCACTACCTGACCGTGCCGGTGGAGGGCGGGCTGCGGCGGCTGGACACTGCGAGCATCTATTACTTGGAAAGCGAGGGTCACCGGGTGAACTTTTACACCGATGAGGGCGATTTTTCTGCCCCCGGTGCGCTCAAGACCTTTGAGGAAAAGCTGGCGGACTGCCCCTTTGCCCGGTGTAACAGCGGCTACCTTGTCAATCTGGCACAGGTGCGGGAGCTGCGGCAGAGCACCGTACAGGTGGGCCCCTGCGAGCTGCAGGTCAGCCGCCCCAAGCGCAAGGCTTTTCTTGCCGCACTGACCGACTACATCGGAGGTGAAGGCTCATGACCGTGCTGCCGGATATCCCCCGGCTGTACACTGCCCTTGCCGAGGGTCTGGCGGTGCTGCTGGTCACACCGGCACTTGCGCCCCGCTTTTCCAAGGAAGTTACCGTGGGCATCACCCTGCTGTGGGCGGCGGTGCTGTCGGCCTTTCTGGGGCTGACCGGCAACGTGCCCGGCGGGTTCTGGATCCCCTGCATGGTAACGGCCATCGGTTTTTCCTACCTATATCTATGGGGTATGTGGAGCATCACCCTGCTGGAAGCCGGGTATCACTGTGCCCGGGCGTTTATTCTGGCAGAGCTTGCCGCCAGCGTGGAGTGGCAGCTGCACTGCGCCCTCTGGCCCGCCCGCAGCGCATGGGAGCCGCTGTCTTTGCTGCTGCTGGCGCTGGTGTACGGGGCGCTGTTCGGGGGGATGTGCTATTGGCTGCACATCAGCCCCCAGCCCGCCGGGCATCTGCAGATCAGCGGCAGCGCCGCCCTGACGGCGGTCATGCTGGCGCTGACCGCCTTTGCGGTGAGCAATCTTGGCTTTTTGCCGGGCAGCGAGATCAATATGAGCATTTTTTCCATCCGCACCCTGGTGGATTTTTCCGGCGTGTTGATCCTGACCGTGCAGCACGAGCAGCTGCGGGAGAACGCTTTGCACAGCGAGCTTGCCGCCATGGACGAGGTGCTGCACCGCCAGTACGAGCAGTACAAGCGCAGTAAAGAGGGGATCAACCTTATCAACCGGCGGTATCATGAGCTGAAAGTCCAGCTTGCCCGAATCCGGGAGGAGCAGGACCAGACCAAGCAGAACGCCGCCATTGCCGCCATGGAGCAGAATATCCGCCAGTATGAGGCCGAGAACAAGACCGGCAACCCGGTGCTGGATACCATCCTTACCGCCAAGACGATGGAGTGCCAGCAGGAGAATATCACCATCACCAGCGTGGCGGACGGCAGGATGCTGGGCTTTCTCACCATCCGGGAGCTGTGCACCATCGTGGGTGTGGCGCTGGACAACGCCATTGCCGCCGTCCGCGCCGAGCCGGACCCCGAAAAGCGGCTCATCAAGGTGGCGGTGTACAGTCAGGGTGGCTTTGCCATGCTGCGCTTCGAGCACTATACAGAGACTGCCCCGGCACTGGATGCGGACGGTCTGCCGCAGGGGACCGACCTGAAAAGCGTCCGCACCACCATCGGGCAGCACGGCGGCAGCATGACGCTGCACTGGGAAAACAACTGGTGCACCCTGCGCATCCTGTTCCCGCTGCCCCAAAAGCAATAATATTCTTACGGCAGGCATCCCCTGCCGTTTTTTGTTTGGCGGAATGCACAAGATTCCCCTTTTTAAGTTGTGGATAAGCACAATAAAAAGGGCGGCGTTTCTGAAACTTTTTGCAGATTGTGCTTCAGAAGCAACAGATTATGCAGAAAACGTCCCACCGGGCGGCGGGCGTGCTACAATACATCCAATGAAAGAACGGACGCGTTCTGGACAGCAGGCATCGGCCCGGGCCGGTGTAGGAAAAAGACAAGGAGAAATCGAGTTATGGCACAGAAAAAGAAAGGCGGCAAGATGGTCGGTAAGATCGTCAAAACCGCTGTTTCCGGTGTATTGTGTATCGCGCTGGCTGGTGGCATTGTCGCGGCCAACGTGCTGATCCCGCCCAACGCAAGCAGTGTGCAGAGCATCCTGGGGCTGAAGAGCAGCGGCATCGACAACAGCAAGGCAAAGACCGAAGGCATCAACATGGAGTACAGCAAGCCCGGTTTTGACACAGAGGCTGCGCTGGTTGAGGATGAGATCGCTCTGAATAAGCAGATCGCCGCTGAAGGCATCGTCCTGCTGAAGAACGATGCAGGAAAGATGCCGTACAGCACGGATACCACCTTCAGCTTTGTCAGCCATTCTGCTGTCAGCTACATCGGCGGCAACAAAGTCGATATGAAAACGGCCTTTGAAGATGCCGGGTTCGGTGTCAACGAGGACCTCTGGAAATTCTATTCCGAAGGCAACGGCAAGGATTACGGTCTGGGTGTCGGCTCGGTCTCTTACGGTGATGACGAGGACTTCTCCATCAACGAGTGCCCGCTGTCCGTCATGCAGGCAGAGCCGGGTCTGACCGATTCCATGAAGAATACGGTTCCTGTTTTTGTGTTCAGCCGTGTGGCGGGCGAAGGCCGTGATATGCCCCGCTCCATGTACAACCACACCGATGTGGAAGAGGACAAGACCAAGACTTATCTGGAGCCGGATTCTACCGAGCTGGAGATCCTGCAGTATCTGAACGATAACTTTGATGATGTCGTGCTGCTGCTCAACTCCAGTGCAGCGGTAGATCTGAGCTGGGTCGAAAACTATCCCAATATCCACACCGTCATTTCGGCTCCCGCTATGGGTGATTACGGTCTGTGCTCTCTGGCAGAGATCTTCTCCGGCAAGGTGAATCCCTCCGGCCGCACCGTGGACACCTACGAGGTGGATGCCATGAACAGCCCTGCTGCTCAGAACTTTGGCGACTTTGCCTACTATGACGAGGACGGTAACCTGACCAAGTACAACTACGTCAGCTACAAAGAGGGCATCTATGTTGGCTACCGCTACTACGAGACCCGCTACGAGGACAAGGTGCTGGGTCAGGGCAATGCCGGTGATTACAACTATGCGGATGCTGTGATGTATCCCTTTGGATACGGCCTGTCCTACACGGATTTCGAGTGGTCTGATTACGATACCAGCTGGGATGGCGATACCTGCACTGTGACCGTCAAGGTCACCAATACGGGTGATGTGGCCGGCAAGGATGTCGTACAGGTCTATGCACAGAGCCCCTATACCGATTACGACAAGGCAAACAAGGTGGAGAAAGCTGCTGTGGAGCTGGTGGGCTATGCCAAAACTGCAGAACTGGCTCCCGGTGCAAGCGAGACGGTGAAGATCACCTTTGATCAGGAGCAGCTGAAGTCTTACGACTACGTCAATGCCAAGACCTACATTCTGGACGCAGGTGATTACTATATCACTGCGGCTAAAAACGCACACGAAGCGGTCAACAACATCCTCTCTGCCAAGGGCAAGACCGTGGCAGACGGTATGACCGCGGATGGCGACACTGCTTTTGTTGAAATCTACACCCCGGCAAACGGCACCGTGGATACCACGACCTACAAGCTTGACACCACCACCGGTGTGGAGATCACCAATCAGCTCGACCATGCAAACGGCGGCTTCCAGTATCTGTCCCGCAACGACTGGACCGGCACTTGGCCGACCGTTGACGGCGAAGTCAGCGACCAGATCAGCACTTGGGGCAACCCCATCAACGGCACCGATGCAAAAGGCAACCCCGCTTCCTATACTTACTATAAGACCATCAGCAGCGAGGATCTGGCAAAGCTGGATTCCTTCGATTCCCTGAACTCCACCGATCCTTCTACCCTGACCGATGAGCTTGTCTACGGCAAGGACAACGGCCTCGGCCTGATCGATATGCGTGGTCTGGATTACAACGACCCCAAGTGGAACGACCTGCTCGACCAGCTGACCCCCAGCGATTACCAGACCCTGATCACGCAGTCCGGCTACGGCACTGCCGCGATCAAGTCGGTGGATAAGCCCTCCACGACCGACCGAGATACTGCCACCGGCCTGATCGACTACGGTTTCGATGCAAGCGGCAACTTCTACTTCAAGGGCAACATCACGCACTGCGGCGTGATCGTTCTGGCACAGACCTACAACGATGATCTGGCCTACCATTATGGCGAAAACATCGGCGATGAATCCTACTATCTGGGCGTTGATGGCTGGTATGCACCTGCTGTCAATATGCACCGCACGGCATTCTCCGGCCGCAACAGCGAGTATTACTCCGAGGATCCGTTCATCGGCGGTCACATTGCTTCCCTCGAGTGTGAGGGTGTCGCCTCCCGCGGTATGTATGTCTTTGTCAAGCACTACGCCATCAACGATCAGGAGGACCACCGCGGCGACCGTGAAGGCCAGTACAGCATTGCGACCTTCCTGAACGAGCAGGCGGCCCGCGAGATCTACCTCAAGCCCTTTGAGATGTGCGTCAAGTCTGATAAGGTCGAGATGAACTATGCAAAGGACAACGGCGACGGCACTTACAGCAATGCCACCACCGAGATCCCGTCCGTCACCGGCATCATGACCTCCTTCAACCGCGTTGGCTATACCTGGGCCGGCGGCAACTACAACATGATCACCGGCCTGCTGCGCAACGAGTGGGGCTTCCACGGCTTTATCATCACCGACAACGCAAATACCGGCGTGTTCATGGATGCAGGTCAGATGATCCGGGCTGGTGCAGACGGAAAGCTGACGAACCTGCCCACCGGCGCACGGTACACCTTTAACAAGGATGACGTTGCAGACTACCACTACGGTCGTGAAGCAATCCATAACATCCTGTACACCATTGCAAACTCCAAAACGATGAACGGCGGTATGCCGGGCAGCCGCTATCTGGCAAAGGTTGAGCCTTATCAGAAGGTCATCTACGCAGTGGATGGTGTCTGCGGCGGTCTGATCGTGGTTCTGGTCGTTCTGACGATCCTCCGCTTCCGCAAAAAGAAAGAGGACGTAAAAACCGTCTGATCAACACATAGGAACAGAAGGGGCGGCGGGCAAACGCCCGCCCCCTTTTTTTGATTGTCAGGAGAGACCCATGAAACACACAGATATCATCAACAGCCTGGATCTGGAACAAAAATGCGCCCTGCTGAGCGGCGGCACGGTGTTCACCACCCGGGCGCTGCCGGGCAAGGGCATCCCGGCCATTACCCTGTCGGACGGCCCCAACGGCGTGCGCAAGCAGGCGGGCGCGGCTGACCATCTGGGCCTGAACCCCAGTGTGCCTGCCACCTGCTTCCCCACCTCGGCTACCGTTGCCAACAGCTGGGACCCCGCGCTGGGCGAGGCTGTGGGCGCAGCCATGGGCGAAGAAGCAGCGGCACAGGGCGTGTCGGTGCTGCTGGGCCCCGGCCTGAACATCAAGCGCAGCCCCCTGTGCGGCCGCAACTTCGAGTATTTCTCGGAGGACCCCTACCTTGCCGGTAAGATGGCTGCGGCCTACGTCCGCGGCATCCAGAAAAACGGCATTGCCGCCTGTCCCAAGCACTTTGCGGTGAACAGTCAGGAGCTGCGCCGCATGGCCTCGGATTCCATCGTGGACGAGCGCACCCTGCGGGAAATTTACCTGACCGGCTTCGAGATGGTGGTCAAGGAAGCGCAGCCTAAGACCATCATGTCCGCCTATAACCTTGTCAACGGCACCTACGCCAACGAGAACACCCACCTGCTCATGGATATCCTGCGCGGGGACTGGGGCTTTGACGGCGCGGTGGTCACCGACTGGGGCGGCAGCAACGACCACGCCCTTGGCGTAAAGAACGGATCTACGCTGGAAATGCCCGCCCCCGGCGGGGACGCCGTCCGGGAACTGATGAAAGCGGTGCAGACCGGCAAGATCACCGAAGCGGACGTGGACGCCCGGCTGGACGAACTGCTGGAGCTGGTGTTCACCACCAAGGCGGCGGTGGACGCCGCACCCGGCAAGTTCGATGCCGACGCCCACCACGCACTGGCACGCCGGGCTGCTGCCCAGAGCATCGTGCTGCTGAAGAACGAAAACGGCCTGCTGCCCCTTGCAAAGGGGGAGAAGGTGGCGGTCATCGGCGACTTTGCCCAGACGCCCCGCTATCAGGGCGCAGGCTCCAGCGCCGTCAACTCCATCAAGGTGGATTCCTTTCTGGAATGCCTTGCCGAGAGCGGCCTGAACAGCGTCGGCTACGCCAAGGGCTTTGACCGGCAGGGCAAGCCCGACGAGGCGCTGAAAGCCGAGGCGGTGCAGCTGGCAAAGAACGCCAATGTGGTGCTGCTGTGCATGGGTCTGGACGAGATCAAAGAGAGCGAGGGCATCGACCGCGCCGACATGAAGCTGGCAGAGAACCAGCTGGAACTGCTGTCCGCTGTGGCGGCGGTAAACCCCAACGTGGTGGTGCTGCTGAGTGCAGGCTCCTCGCTGGAAAGCGGTTGGGCCAAGGACTGCAAGGCGCTGGTCTACGGCTGCCTGGGCGGTCAGGCCGGTGCGGGCGCACTGGTCGAGGTGCTGACCGGTGCGCAGAACCCCTGCGGCAAGCTGGCGGAGACTTGGGCACGCAGCTACGCCGACACCCCCGCAAAGGCGCATTTCGGCGGCAACGGCCCCACCGTGGAGTACCGCGAGGGCCTGTATGTGGGCTACCGCTACTACGACACTGCCGGTGTGCCCACCGCCTTCCCCTTCGGCTACGGCCTGAGCTATACCAGCTTTGCGTACAGTGACCTGAAAGCAGACGAAAACGGCGTGACCCTGACTGTCACCAACACCGGCAGCTGTGCAGGTGCCGAGGTGGTGCAGCTTTATGTGGCAAAGCCGGATGCAACGATTTTCCGCCCCGTCAAGGAGCTGAAGGGCTTTACCAAGGTGCAGCTGGAAGCCGGAGAGAGCAAGACCGTCACCATCCCGCTGGATGATAAGGCGTTCCGCTACTGGAACGTTGTCACCGACCGCTGGGAGGTGGAAGGCGGCAGCTATCAGCTGCTGGTGGGCGCTTCCAGCGCCGATATCCGTCTGACTGCCGCCGTCACGGTGGCGGGCACCGGCGCACCCGACCCCTACGCGGGTAAAAATCTGGAGCATTACCGCACTGCGCAGGTGCAGAACGTGCCAGACGCGGAGTTTGAAGCGCTGCTGGGCCATGCCATCCCGGAGAACAAGGTACACATCGACCGCAACATGACGCTGGGCGAGATGGGACACGGACGCAGCCCCATCGGCTGGCTGGCGGCTGCCGTGCTGGGCACCCTGCTGCGCCGCAGCATCAAAAAGGGCAAGCCTGACCTGAACATCCTGTTCCAGTACAATATGCCCCTGCGGGCGCTGGCCAAAATGACCAACGGCGCTATCAGCATGGGCATGGTGGACGGCATCGTGATGGAGCTGCAGGGCTTCTGGATCATCGGCCTTGTGCGGGTGATCGTGGAGGCTGTGAAGAACATCGTGCTGAACAGCCGCATGGAAGAGCGCTTGAAAAACAGCTGAAAGGAAGCAGGCTATGAATTTCTGGAATAACTTCGCGGCAAAGCCCCCCGCCGCTGCCAAGTGGGTGCGCGAGGGTGGCCTGTTCGTCATCGTGTCCAACCTCATCACCGTGTTCAAGTACCTGCTGCTGCAATTTCTGCCCAAGGCCTTTGCAAGCCTGCCGGTGGTGGATTTCGGCTGGCCGGGCATTGATATCACCCTGTTCGGCGAGACCTTCAAGTGGAACATCCTCGGCTACGATGCCGCCCACGGTGGTCTGCCCTACTTCTGCGCCTACATGATCGCCATGGTCATCGGCGAGTGCATCAATTTCCCCATCCAGCGTAATTTTGTGTTCCGCAGCAAGGGCAATCTGGCAAAGCAGATCGGCTGGTATGTGCTGGCGTTCTGCGTCATCACCTGCATCGTCAACTCCATCAACTGCATCTGGGTGGCGGTGGCAGGTCTGCTGGTGCCGGACTTCATCTACAACATCGGCACTACGGTGCTGAACGGCGGCATCTCCATGGTCATCTTCTTCTTCGTGAATAAGATCATCTTCCCGGAGGGCGAAAAAGCCGCCAAATAACAAGTCATCTCCTTCATTTTCTTCTTTTCATCACAAAGGCTCTCGCCCGCTCTGTGCATACGACAGAACAGGTGGGAGCCTTTGGCTTATGATCATCCTATCGCACAAAAGGCAGGATACCATCGTAATGATGATACCCTGCCTTTGCTCGTTCCGGTCCTCGTCCTGTGACCTCCGCCACAAAAAAAGCCCCTGACCGAAGTCAGGGACTTTTGTTTTGGTGGAACATTATTAACGGTAGTCGAACCTGAATTTATTCCAGATACTGCGGCAGATTCCAAGCACCTCGCAGCACACGGTGAATCTCCACAATCTTGTTTTCATCGTTGACGCGATAGAACACCAGATACTGGTCAACGACCAACCTACGATAAGCCGGGTCAAGACGGTAGACCTCGCACATTTTCGGGGTATCGCCTAATTTTGTGATCTTCTCCCGAAGTTCTTTCAGTACACGGCTGGCTGTTTTAGGGTAAAAGCCAGACAGATACCGGGCGATATCGTTCAAGTCCTGCACCGCAAGGGGCAGATATTTAATTTTACACGTCATACTGCTTGCTCAGTGTCTCCCATACGCTTTCGTGGTCCGCCCATTGCGTGTCGGGGTCAGCCGCCTGCTGTTTTGCCTTGGCAAGTGCCTCGGCAACATAGCGCTGGTGCAAAAACTCCTCGTACTTGGCGTAGTCCTCAATGTTGATGAGTACGGATTCTCCACGGCCATGATTCGTGATGATCACATGGTCATGATCTTTGAGCATCTCCGAAATTTCGGCGTAATGGTTGCGCAGATCCCGGGAAGGGCGAACGAATGTCTGCATCATACGAGACACCTCCTGTCAAAATTATTGTATCACAAAATGACTACGGGTGCAAGACGGATAATTCTGACGGTGAGGGCAAGACGGATAATTCTGACGGTGAGGGCAAGAATCGTCCCGTGGCCACAAATTTTCAACTCTTGAAAATTTCTTGTCCATCCGGGACTTCACTTCTCAAACTCTTGCGAGTTTCCGAAGTGCTCTTGTTGGGGCGTGCTTACCCCAAACCCTGCTGGGAACGAGTACGGCAAACTGGAACTTGTCGGGGCAAAGCCCCTCCATCTTGCTACGCAAGACCGTTCTGTCGCTTAAAAGCCCCACTGGGGCTTTCATTGTTCTGCTTCGCTCCACAAACGCGAATTTTCAAATTAGTCTTTGCAAATAACCTTTGAATCTTCACCATCAATTACA
>ERZ791815.1613-NODE-1613-length-12996-cov-7.571208_pt1 | contig 12996 bp, 8 predicted proteins | sample MGYA00510302_ERZ791815 | MGnify/ENA primary metagenome ERZ791815 (study PRJEB30046, sample SAMN00791995) | human gut metagenome | study: EMG produced TPA metagenomics assembly of the A metagenome-wide association study of gut microbiota in type 2... | reverse complement strand
GCTCTCCTTGCGGAGAGCGACCGCCATTGGCAGACGGGGCACAGCCTGACGCGGCAATTTCTATCCACGCTCTCCTTGCGGAGAGCGACCGCCATTGGCAGACGGGGCACAGCCTGACGCGGCAATTTCTATCCACGCTCTCCTTGCGGAGAGCGACCGCCATTGGCAGACGGGGCACAGCCTGACGCGGCGATTTCTATCCACGCTCTCCTTGCGGAGAGCGACTGCCAATGGCGCAGGTCTGTCAAGTTGTTTCGTCAATTTCTATCCACGCTCTCCTTGCGGAGAGCGACAGCTGGTATGGTTTGGGATAATCGGCATTTTAAATTTCTATCCACGCTCTCCTTGCGGAGAGCGACTCACGGCGCTTTGCCATTCGGATACGCTGCTATCATTTCTATCCACGCTCTCCTTGCGGAGAGCGACGCGGCAGGATTACTACCACAATAGCCGGAGTGAGCATTTCTATCCACGCTCTCCTTGCGGAGAGCGACTTTTGCCGGTGTAGCTCTCTTTTACACAATCCGTCATTTCTATCCACGCTCTCCTTGCGGAGAGCGACAGTACATGGGCGACATTGACTTGACCGATTTTAACATTTCTATCCACGCTCTCCTTGCGGAGAGCGACGGTCCGCGATTGAGAACCAGTACAGCGCCGAGGAATTTCTATCCACGCTCTCCTTGCGGAGAGCGACCATACATAATATATGGGTTTGCTTTTGTGCTCGTATTTCTATCCACGCTCTCCTTGCGGAGAGCGACATTACCGATACCGTGGAAAAGATGATCGGAAAGATTTCTATCCACGCTCTCCTTGCGGAGAGCGACCTGATGTGGTACCAGTGCAATACCGTCGTTAAGGAATTTCTATCCACGCTCTCCTTGCGGAGAGCGACACGTGTACAAGGAGGCCAATTTCCCGGGCTTTGCAATTTCTATCCACGCTCTCCTTGCGGAGAGCGACTGCGTGAAACGGTTCCAGGCGGCAGACATGTCATATTTCTATCCACGCTCTCCTTGCGGAGAGCGACTCAATGGGAAGGCATGAAAAGTCTTTCAGAAGTTATTTCTATCCACGCTCTCCTTGCGGAGAGCGACCTTAATAATATCAACAGTTCTGTCACTACTGCTGACATTTCTATCCACGCTCTCCTTGCGGAGAGCGACCACGCACCCAGTCAGCGTCACGAGTAGAATAATAGAAATTTCTATCCACGCTCTCCTTGCGGAGAGCGACCTGGCTGGTTACCCCTCACTATTTGACGACCTTATTTCTATCCACGCTCTCCTTGCGGAGAGCGACGAATATTGCCTGCATGTGCATACACCTCCTTATATTTCTATCCACGCTCTCCTTGCGGAGAGCGACCATCGTTGGCCCAGTCACTATAGTAACCGATACCCATTTCTATCCACGCTCTCCTTGCGGAGAGCGACCATCCGAATAGCGCTCAAATTCGATCTGCCTTTGCATTTCTATCCACGCTCTCCTTGCGGAGAGCGACCAGCTTGGTGCTATTGGAGCGCTTATTGATCTGATATTTCTATCCACGCTCTCCTTGCGGAGAGCGACGGCAACAAACGTTATTGGTTGGCTGCGCATTTTAATTTCTATCCACGCTCTCCTTGCGGAGAGCGACGCGTGTTGTTTGCAATCAGTGCAGTTGATAACCGTATTTCTATCCACGCTCTCCTTGCGGAGAGCGACCATTGATTATGCTCCAGCACTCCCCAATCTCAGCGATTTCTATCCACGCTCTCCTTGCGGAGAGCGACTGTGAGCAACAATAGATAGATGCACATTAGTACATTTCTATCCACGCTCTCCTTGCGGAGAGCGACCGCAAGACGCAACGCCCGTATGTGCGGGATTCCATTTCTATCCACGCTCTCCTTGCGGAGAGCGACCTGCCAGCCGGGAACTGTACCGCCTGGCCGGGATTTCTATCCACGCTCTCCTTGCGGAGAGCGACAGCAAAAGTGCACAAAACAGTGGAGCACTTTTGCGCATATGAAACAAATTTTATGGGGATTGCATCTTCATGCTGACAGGCAAGGCTGTATTTTACCCTTTCTGCCCCTGTTTTTTCCATATTTTCTGGTGCGAAGGAACCGGGAATTTTATGATTGCCTTCCCCTCGCACTAAGCAAACAAGATTCCATCCTGATCAAAATCCGGGTGCAGACCCACATGCTCGACTTTGCTTTTGTAATGGTTTCCCAGTTGATAAAAGCGCAGGCTGTCCGATTCCGAATCGATCAGTTCGGTCAATTTTGCTTTGAACATCGTGTATTGCGCGGCATCCAGCAGGCACTCAAATACGGAGTTTTGCACCCGCTGGCCGTAGTCTACACAGACTTTTGCTACTTTGCGCAGCCTGCGACGACCGGCGGCTGTTTCGGTGTTGACATCATAGGTTACAAGCACCAACATAACGGCACCTCACTTCCAGAAAAACGGTGGGTACACTTCCAGGTCGCCGCGCAGAGCACGGGCCAGCAAAAGCGCCTGAACATAGGGCACCAGCCCCCAGGGCAGTTTTTCTTTCAAAAACGGATGGGTGATCTCTTCCTTCTTTTTGTTCTGCCATGCGGTCAGGAAAGCTTTGCGGCCATCATCCGTCAGCAGTACGGCACCATTTTCCTGTTTTTGCAGGTGTTTTGCCGTGATGATCTTTTGATTGATGCAGCTGATGACCAGCCGGTCTGCATAAACCGCCCGCAGTTCTTCCATCAGGTCAAGTGCCAGACTTTTGCGGCCGGGGCGCGGGCGGTGCATAAAGCCAACATAAGGGTCCAGGCCCACAGCGGTCAAGGCGGATGCACACTCCCGCGCCAGCATGCTGTAGGCAAACGAAAGCAACGCATTCACATTGTCCAGCGGTGGACGGCGGCTGCGGCCCTCAAACACAAAATCCTGCTTTTGCTGCAGAATCAGGTCATTCAGGCAGTCAAAGTAGCGCTGGGCTGCCTCGCCTTCCAGGCCGCGCAGCTGTTCCGGATCATCGCTGGTCTGTATCAGCGGCAGCGCGGCGGCCAGCTGGGTGGAGGTGCGTTTCAGTTTTTCGACTGGGACACGCTGGGGATGATCGCGGGTTGCGCGTTCCAGCACCCAACGTGCGTTATACACTTTACCAAGGATAAAGCTCCGGGCATAGCGACAGCTCTGGGCCGGGTCATCCGACACGCGGTACTGCGTCTGACGCAGCAGCACATTGCCGCGTTCTTCCCCCACGGTGCGGGCCTGAAATCTGCCATACGGGTCAAAAAAGCAAAGGTCAATGCCCCGCCGGGCACAAGCTCCCATCAAAGCGGGGCTGGCACCCGCGTAAGTAAAGCAGACGATGCCTTCCAGCGTATGCAGGGCATAGCGGTGGGTTTCCTGCTTATTGCGGGTAACAACAAGGTTTTCGCCATCCAATGTCAGGTAAGCGTCCTCATTGATGACAAACAGGGTGTTGAGCAGCTTTCTCATGGCGCGCCCTCCTCAATATGCTCCCGCAGATACGCCGCCGGGTCTGCCTGCTGATACAGCGCCGGCAGGCAAAGCTCTTTCAGTGAGCAGGCATTGCAATGCTTGCCGGGCTTGCTTTTTGGGGTATAGCCGCGCGCAAACAGGCGGTTCATCTCATCCGCCATAGTCTGCGCGGTGCTGCGCAGTTCCGGTGTCAGGGAAACATGTTCCCGCTGCCGGGTTTCTTCATAAAAGATTTCCCCTTCCGGCACCTCGCACACCAGCATTTCTTCCAGCGCCATGACCTGTGCGCAGAGCTGCAAACGGTCGGCATCGTTTACCTTGCTGCGGCCATGCTTATATTCCACGGGCATGGGCTGCCACAGGCCGCGGCGGCCCTGCAATGACACGCCGTTTGGATCCTTGTGAAACTCTACCACATCGCAGTCGCCGGTCAGTTTTAAGCGGTGGCTGACGACCCTCATACCGCGGGCGATCAGCAAATCGCCGCGTTTTTCTGTCAGGGTAACATCATGGCAGCGGGTATGCTGTAGGCGGCCTTCGGCGGTGCGTTGGTTTTCGGACCATTGTTGTTCCAAGTACGCAAGTGCCCATTGGCGGCGGCAGAATGCAAAGTGCTGGATGCCAGACATTTGCAGATAGTCATCAGTATTCATCATACACTTCCGGTGTCAATCCGTTCAGGGTATCGCAAGTAATATTATAATCTTCCACCCGGTGTGCTTGTGCCACACTTTCTTTTAGCTCCACATGCAGACAGCGATGGACCTTTGCCGAGGAATACTGTCCGCTTTTGCAGTTATGACGCCACCAATACAGGCGAACTACCTCCATACTGCCATCCGGGCGGGCAGAGGAACTATCGTTTTCAAACAGTGTGCGCAGCGTTTCTTTGATGATTTCTGCATCTTCATCTGTAAAGCCGGTCTTTTCTGCCAGCTGGCAGTTAATGCTGCCAAAGGTTGTGTACACGCCAAAAGCCACACGGTGCTTCATACCCATGGTATCGCTTGACTTCTTTTCGCCAGTCGTACCGTTCACGCTCTTTGTGATCTGGATATCATCGACATCAATCGGGTCCACGCTGAAAGCCGGATGAATAGATACCGGGCCGCGCACGCCAACGGAAACACCATCGCCCTTGGATTCTTTCCCCTTAAAGGCAAACACCTGGCCAAAGCTGCGCACATCCAGCCAGGTTTCACAGGCAGCCTTTGCATAAGCATCTTTATCTTTTTCAGCTTTTTTCACTGCTGGGCAGCCGTCTGCACGGTCTTTCAGGCTTTTGAAGCCATCATTGCAGCGGTCGTCCGACTGGACAAACACATTCTGGCCAAGGTCCATCATGCGGTTGCGGATCTTGCGTTTCAGGCACACATCCGAAATTTCACCCAGTCCCTCATACGTTTCGCGCGGGCGGTTTCCGTTCAGCGGGTCACCGTTCGGGTTCGCATGGTTTACAGCAATCACAAGTGCAAAGTCGATTTTATTCTGCAACACAGCCATCTTTTATTCCTCCTGCTTTTTTGCTTTCGCTTTATATTCTGCATTTTCGGCCTTAAAGTCCATCATCTGGTCGGCATAGCCAACCAGATACAGCTCACCAAGTCTTTTGTTCGTAAAGTTTTCTGTGCCAATCTTATGTAATAATTCTTGCATCATCGCATACCTTTGGCTATCCATTCCGTTACGGTTTTTCATTCTGTTCAGGTACGGATTTAATTTTTTATCTAAAAGAAGTGTTGTTGCTGCCGGGTGCAGAGCAAACGCGGTTCTTAAACGCTCTGCATTTGTCAAACGTTTTTCGTTCTCATTTCCTTGCTGAATCAACGCCCGTCTTTCAATCTGTTCTGCACAGGCTAAAATTCTCCCAAACAAATAGTTTCGGTCTTTAATGGTTTCATCAACATTCATCGGATAATCCACCTTCTTATTTCTATGATAGTACCCACGCACAAGAGCGCAGGCAATGTTTTGTGTTTTTTGTTGTTCCCAATAATCCAGGCCAATACTGTTTGTTGCCCGATCTACCGCGCTGATCATCAAATCCCGCGGGAAACGCTCCCCATTGGTAATACAGGGAATCAGTCGTTCGATTGTGGCTTGTTTCAGCTTTGCATCCACTTTTTCGCCATAGGCTGCTTTTGCAATGTCCGCCGGGGCAGGCGCACCAACAAAGACAACTTTCTTGATCTTGGGCTTTTTGCCCAGTTCCGTCGGCTCCTCTACACTGCGGTATTCCAGCTGCCATTGGAACGTATCGTGCCAATCCTTTATATTGGCAAGCAACTTAGAGCCCTGCAATTCCTGATAGTACCGGATGGACAACCGGCCAGGTGTAGCAGAATCCAAAATCATGACCGCCGTTTGGGAATTGTCCTTCAACTGGTGCTGATACCCCAGAATGGCCCGGTTAAACTGCCGTGCAATTTCTTCTTGGGTATCCGCAGGCAACCTTTCTGTATCTTCCTCAAAATCGTCCCAATCATCGCCTGCTAGTGGATTATATTCCTGGGCAATATCGAGAGTATCCCCCAGCACATTGGGTACTGCTTCGTTCTGTGTTCCCCAAACAAGTACAGTCTGGTCCCCTGTATTTACCCCTTGCTTGCTGACCAACCATCGCAAGGCGCTGTGTGCCTTTTGGGTTGTTTCATAACCAATCGAAAGTGCCTGCGCTGCATCCGCAAAGCGCCCGCGGTAAGTATAATTCGTATTGTCATTGCTGGATATCAGCTTTGCACGGTCACCTGGGTTGCGGATCTTATACGGGCTTAATGTAGAAACCGGCATTTTGATTCCCTGAACTGTGCAATAGTCAATATCTTTTAACTGTGTTTCATAAAAGCGGATAAAGCTTTCTCGGACTGTTGTATCACGCGACAAATCAACATTGTCAACGCGGAACCGGACAAAAGATTCCGTCTGGTCACTACCGGTCAGCGTATCCAAAATAGGGGGCTTGTCTTCTTTGTTTCCCTGCCATTTTGTTGGCAGAGTTCCATTTTCATCTATAAACAAAATATTTGCCTTGACCAGGTCTGCGATCAGGCATTCTTTTTCCAGGTAGTGCAGGACTGTACACACAGCCGGGTGGGCATAAGGAGATGTACACCACGCTTGTAACTGCTTGTGGTAAAGCGGCCATCCGGATTCTTTACTACCACCAAAAGTGGGATAATCTGCCGCAATATATTGCAGTTTATCCACTAGCGGGTGCGGCACCATGCCGGATGTCCGCGCCGAAGATTCCTCTGTGCAAGGAATGATCGTTGTCCTTTGATCTTGTGCCAGCAAGCCTGCATACTGAAAGTTTCCGTCCTTGTCCAGCTCCACTTCAATGTTGACCTGCTGCGTCGTGTGAGCCACCGGCAGTAGTGGAACTTTCCCAGGCTGCTGCTTTCCAATTTCTGACACGCTATTCTGGTAGGTTTTATAGCAATAGCTAAGCCAGCTCATTTCTGTATCACCTCCCTGTACAAATCATCGCAGTCGCTGACTGTTTCACCCAGCGTAAAGGTCTTCATCTTTTGCGGGTGGATATCGCGCACAATTTCGCATTCTTCCGGGCGGCAAAAACAGATTTTTCCGTTCTGCATTACCGGGTGCCAAAAGCGTTCCTGCATCACGCCTTTCCCGTTTTCGTCCGCATAGGTAATGCCGTGCTCCATTAGGCCCAGGTCCAGGGATGAAACATCATCATAATGCCCTTTTCCCAGGCCAAAAATGCAGGGTTCAATATACCCCTGGCATTCGCGTGTTCCCAAAAAGATATCTCTTCTGCCGCCGCGTTCCAACATACGCTTTGCAATAGCGTAATGTTTGTTTTCATTGCGGTCTTTTTCCAGGTCTGGGCGATGTTCGTTCCATTCAAAATGTGCCCGCACCTGGTAGCAAACATCGGAAAGGTACGTATAGATGGAAAGATCGTTTTTTCCATTGTTATACATAATGGGACGGATGCCTTTGGATTGTCTTTCAATCGGGTTCATCACGCGCAGTTCATCAATTACCCAGGTGAACGTTGGTTTCCAATAGCAGCTTTCATAAATGCCCTTCAATGCCTGGTAGGTGGGCACCGGGTAGCTGAATTTTTCGCCGCCTACGCGGGTAATTGGGTCGCTGAACAGTGCATAACGCCCATATACCTGCATGGATATTGAATTTTCGTATTGCAAAGTCTAACCCTCCTTGTTAAGCAAATTGTATCGGCATAAATCCGGGGCTTGTCTGAATTCCCTTTTCGTCATCGTAATATTCCTTGTTAAGAATTATCACTGCCCCTTCTTTTACTGTGTACAGTGCGCCTTGATCTGCCAGGCGTATTTTTTCATTTGTTGTAATACCAACGGTAAAGCGTTGTGCGTCCCGCAGCATTTTGGGGGTAAGCGGTTTACTGGACGAAAGTCTTGTTGCCATATCCGCGCCATCTTCCCCATAGGGAACCACCACCGGCGTTGTAATGTCCTCCAAAGCATGGAAATTCCTTTCTGCCGTGGCAAACGCCTGCCGGAGCAAGTAATTGGGGAACTTTTGTTTTCCTGTTGTCTCTTTCCAGGCTAGCACACTTTCCCGATTATCTGACAAAAGGTCAAACAAATTCACTGTCTTTGGGGGAATGTACCCCTTTAATTCAACCGGATCGCCCATCCGTTCCTGTTGTTGGGACTCTGCATAATAAAGCTGGTAGTACCTCAAAATACTTTCCGGCTCTAACAGGTCCGCATCCCTTTGTAATTGCTGCAGCAGGTGCCGTGTGGCTTCCCTGCCGTTGCGCAGTTCCGGAAGTCGATCCAGATTTTCCAGATTGTAGGTTTTAACAAGATACACCGTGCGGCATTTCCTTTCCGCATTGCGGTTGCATCGGCCGGAAGCCTGGGCCACACTGGGCAGCGCAGCCATACTTCGAATGACGCAATCAAAGCTTACATCCACGCCTGCTTCTATCAGCTGACTGCTTACACAGATCAAACGTTCCTGACCGTGTAAGGTGTTTAATTTTTGCTTAACTTCTGCGATAACATCTGCACGGTGCTTTGCACACAGGTGCGTGGTCAGGCAGTAAAGTTGTGTATGTTCCGGCTGGCATTGTTTCAAAGCCTCAAACACCTTTTCGACCGCCGAACGGGTATTCAAGATGATCAAAATGCTGCCATTCTCGTCTTGCTTGTTCCGTACAAATTCTGCGAGTTCTCCTGCCTGAAATCCATTTCCTGTTTCGGGCACTTCAATCTTTGTCCTTCGGAACTGCGCAAAGCGCAGCTGGTAATCCGGGACCAGGTCCACCGGCGATGCAAACCGCAAAGGGTTTGCTACTTCGCTTAGCGCTGGCTGTGTTGCCGTACACAAAACAACAACGCACCCCAAATAGTACGCCAAGAAATTTGCCGCCTGGTTGAACAAGTATGTATGGCAAATGGGCAGGGACTGTATTTCGTCAAACACCAAGATAGAATTTGCCAGTGCTGCCATGCGGCGCACATTCTGCCGCCTGCTGCAAAACAGGGTTTGCAGCATCTGTACCATAGTTGTACATATCACCGGCGCTTCCTGCCAGCGTTCCAGCTGGCGGAGAATTTCGGGGTTCTCTGTATCCAGCACCGCATCCGTATGGTGCTCCAACAGATATTCACTGCCGCCTAATGCCTTTTTGAACTCCTGTACATTCTGTCCGATAATCGACCGGAACGGTGCAACATAGAAAATATGCCGGGCCGAAAGTTTTTTGGCCGCATGCACACAATATCGCAGCCCGGAAAATGTTTTTCCTCCGCCTGTCGGCACATACAAGCGGTAAATGCCCAGCTTTGCACATTCGCCTGCTGTCTTGCATTGCTCCGAAATTTCTGCACGCAAGGTATCTATTTTATGTCGAGGCTGCAAATTGTTCAGGAATGTTTCAACATTGCTTTCTATCAGATCCCATGGCGGAAGCTGCTCCGGGGGAAGGCATCCTTCTTGATTATAATAGTTGCCTGAATCCAACCAGTCTGCATCGATCAGGGCTGCAAACAAAAATCTGTGCGCCAACCCCAACATGATCTGATAGATACAAAGCCGCGGCTTCTTTCCTTCCTGCGTTCGGATTTTCCGCACAAGACATTCTACCTCCTGCGCAGCTTTGGCAAACATTTGCCGTATCTCTGTTTCACTTATGCAATCCGCAAAAAAGGCCCGGCAGCTTTCTTCATATAGCTCTTGAGCCTGCTCTGAATACATATGTTTTATCCAGGGTTCTACTCCACTCAGGTCGAAAACATCCATACGTTCAGAGTGATGGGATCCGATTGCCAATGCTGCCATTTGCGCAGTCAAGCGAGAAGGTGGTGAAGCTGTTTCTCCGCCATAATTTCCCCATAGCCACCGCATTCCGGCGCTGGAATGATTGATTCTTTCGTTTGTCTGGCCTCTCAGATATTTTTGCACGTTGCTATGAGATTTCCCAGCGTCATGGAGCCAGCCCGTAAGACGACCCAAGTTTTCAAGTCCCAGCGGCTGGCACGCCCGTGCGCAGTACTCGGCCACGTTTTCACTGTGTTGTTTTAGGGATTGTATTTTCCAGACGCCATTGATCTGTTTGGTATGACCGAGTAGCATGGTAATCATCTCCTTATATTTTTATTTTGGATTATATAAAAGTTTCAAAGTTTCATTTGTAATCAATATAACATCATAAATAGGACTCTGTCAATCCTCTTTACTAAAAAATTTGCTTTTCATGATAAAATCATGTACACTACTTTATGTCAGAAAGCGACCTTAAGGCTTTCTGTGGATAGAAATGGATTTTATAATAGTTCCACATTTCTTCTTATTCCTAGCCGTCACAGTCCGACTGTGGCGGCTTCTTTGTTTCTTTTATTATAGCAGATCACTCATCCCATAATTCGGACTTTCACTCCAGTTCTGCAATCTTTGTCATACTATCCAAATTTATCCATGTAGAATTGTTAGCTATTCCCATTAGCAGATATTTTTGATAAAATAAAATATTATAGGGTTTATGAATTCACTTTCTTATATTACTTCTTCATCTTCTTATATTACTTCTTCATCTTACCGAAAAATCATTTACGCAAGGAGTGAAAAGCCATGAAAAGGAAGTTATTCTCATTTTCCGCCAGTGTTATCACCGCAATAATGCTTACCGCTTGTGCTGCAGCGCCAGAAAATAAACCTGCTTCCTCCGCTGCTCTTTCCCCGACCAGTGAAGCTGTTGCCACAGCTATACCATCCACTAGCAATGCCAACTGGAAGTTACTGCCGCAATATGATTTTGACGAGATGATTCCTCTCTTCTCCCGCGAAACCCACACTGCCGGTTACGCCGCTGCCCGAAATCTGTACGCTGTGCGCAAGGGCGAACGTTGGAGCCTGTTTAATGCTGCCAACTGTAATGTTTTTCTGGAAGATTTGTCAGAAAGCATCCCGTACCTGTATGGTGAGCAGGAGCTCTCCATTGGGGTAGATGATACATACGATTACCAGAAGCTGAATGCCCTGGAAGAACAGATTAACCAGGAGCTGGTTGCCCAACAAATGCCTTTTACAACCATGCTGGGCGGGCACGGCGGGTATGGCATCCAGTGGATTTTAGGTGACAGCCAGATTTACCGTTCTGCTATTGGTGTCTATACATTTAGTGGCACGCCCATCGAACAGGTGTATGCTCCTGATTTGGTTGGCATCCAGCAAGGCATTTGGGATGATGAATATGCCGGTTATCTTGTTGACAATTCTGCACTTTTTGCCGTTGCGGATAAAAACGGTACAATTTTAACCGATTTCGACTACCAGGATGCCTGCATGGCCGGTGAATCTTTAATCGCGGTAAAGGATGCAGCCGGTAACTGGGGATATTGCGACCAAAGCGGTGCTTTAGTAATCCCCTGCATTTATCAGCCGCAGATGAGTTTGTCCATCATGAACGAAACTGTTGAATATCCTTACGCAGACTTATCCGGCATGGTAGTTGTGAAAAATCAATCCGGACAAAAGCTGGTTCTGGATGTTTACGGCAATGAGATAATTTCCGCTGGGCAATATGAAGATTTAGCCCCCGCGCGCGATGGCTGCGTATGGGCAAAACAGAATGGCCTTTGGGGCTTGCTGCAAGTACAGGATTATACCGAAAACAATGCTGACATTATTCTGCCGGATGGATGCGTTGCACCAGATGTAACGCTTAACCGAATTGATAGCCTTTGTACCTACACCACTGCTGATCATGGGCTGGTTATGCGTAAAGGTCCCGGTACAAATTATGAAAAAATGGATAATATCCCCTACGGTATCATCGTATGGGAATGCGGCTATAGCAGCAATGTGCCTGACTGGGTTGTTGTATATTACAATGGGATTTATGGTTGGGTCAGTGATGAATACTTGGCTACCACTATTTATTCCACCAGTAAATAATAAATAAAAAAGCAGATATTCATGTAGAAACGATATCGTCCTCCACGTGAATACCTGCTTTTTATAGCTTCTTTTATTATATCTGTTCTGTGCCGCTATTTGTCTCTGTATGAAATAAATAGCCGCTATATGCATTTGAATGAGGTGCTCTGTTTGTTTGCTTTTTCACCTAAAAGAATCGCGTAGGAGGCTCTCTTAACTAAAGAGCCGACCTCTCACACCACCGTGCGTACCAACCGGTACACGACGGTTCAACCGCATAAGTGCAAGGACTCGTAGTAGCGCCTATGGAACCTTTTAATACAAGACTACCGGCGATACGCCAATAACCCAGTCTGGAATTGCCCCACTGGTACTATTCCAAAATTCTTCGTTTGAGTTTCATGACTCATCGATATAATCTTTATCGAACCACTCGCCTAGCGAGTGGTTTTAGACATACAAAAAAGCACCTTAGCTTACGCTATGGTGCTCTTCCTGGTGACCCGTGCGGGAATCGAACCCACGTTAACGGCGTGAGAGGCCGCTGTCTTAACCGCTTGACCAACGGGCCATAATAAAAAAGAGAAGCCGGCATCTACCTATTTTCACAGGCCGTTTCCAGCCAACTATCTTCGGCACAAGTGAGCTTAACTTCTGTGTTCGGAATGGGAACAGGTGGAACCTCACCGTCATCGACACCGGCCATTCACATGGCGCTTGTCATGCTTCTCTTTTGTTGAGGATGTACCCTCAAAACTGAATATCGAACCGCTTTCTTAGCAAACAGAGTATCTGATCAAGATGGGGTCAAGCCCTCGACCTATTAGTACACGCTAGCTGAACGGATCACTCCGCTTACACTGTGTGCCTATCAACCTTGTAGTCTTCAAGGGGTCTTACCTGATTGACTCAGTGGGATATCTTATCTTAAGGCCGGCTTCACGCTTAGATGCTTTCAGCGTTTATCCGATCCGAACATAGCTGCCCAGCTGTGCCACTGGCGTGACAACTGGTGCACCAGAGGTTCGTCCATCCCGGTCCTCTCGTACTAGGGACAGCGCCTTTCAAATATCCTGCGCCCACGACAGATAGGGACCGAACTGTCTCACGACGTTCTGA
>ERZ791815.1598-NODE-1598-length-13099-cov-9.515869_pt1 | contig 13099 bp, 12 predicted proteins | sample MGYA00510302_ERZ791815 | MGnify/ENA primary metagenome ERZ791815 (study PRJEB30046, sample SAMN00791995) | human gut metagenome | study: EMG produced TPA metagenomics assembly of the A metagenome-wide association study of gut microbiota in type 2... | reverse complement strand
GACACAGTTTCAACAGCGTTTTAATGTTCGCTCCACCGCCGCAGCCGCAGTCCAGCACCATAGCATCCGGGGCAGGCTGCAAAAAATGCAATCCCCACGCTGCCATTGCGCTGTGCCCAAAGTTCATCATAGCAACCATGATCTTCCCACCAAGACCTACGGGCTTGCGGGTGTTTTCAAAAAAGGACATAGCCCTACCCTCTTTCTGTTTACCATTCACAATGCAATGCTTTTTACCAGATGCGTCCACTGCTCCGGGTGACAGACCGGCAATTCTTGCGTCACAAGTTAGATAACACTAACTTTCAATCCTATAAAAAGCCGCTTTTCAGCGGTCTCTCTGCCAAAATAATACGCCCTGCTGCTGTCTCTGTCAAGAAGTTTCGGCATTTTCGGAGATTTTGAAGTAGATTTCGCTTTCGGAATTCCTCAACCATCACCCCAGTGCCACATCCAGCACCATCATCACGCTGAAGCCCACCGTAAAAACACCGTGCCAACGTTGGCGTTCTGTCCCTGCGACATTTCCGGGATCAGCTCTTCCACCACCACATACAGCATGGCTCCGGCAAAAAGGTCAAGGGTTTTTAGGAGAAGCTAACTATATGCTTTTATAGCAATTCGACTTTTTTAATGCAACAGCAACAGCGTTGAATTGCATATCGCAAATATGCTGTTTGAATGTTGCACTAATTTCTTGACTTGCGATAGAAATAAAGATAGAGGTGTGTTGTGAATTACTCTGCGAAGCAAAAAGGGAGTTCTGTCACGGACGAAGGTCCGAGCAGAACTCCCTTTGCGTTTATCTTGTGATACCTTACTCGCCTTCCGGCTCCTTGCAGACATCCACCCAGCCCTCAGCTCCGGCGGCTGCTTCCAGCTCCTGCAAGGTCAGCTTGACGGCGGTGTGACCGTTGCCGGCTGCCGGGTAGACGGTATCGAACTTGCGCAGGCTCTCGTCCAGATAGACCGCCACGCCCTCGTTCACCCCAAAGGGGCACACGCCGCCGGGCGCATGACCCACATAGGTCTCCACCTCATCGTAGGGGATCATTTTAGCCTTCATGTGGAACAGGCTCTTGTACTTGTGGTTGTGTCCAGCTTTGCCGTGCCCTCGGTGACGATGAGCACCGGCTTTTCGCCCTGCAGAACCGACAGCGTTTTGGCGATGCTGGCAGGCTCTACGCCCAATGCGTGGGCTGCTTCGGCCACGGTTGCCGAGGACTCGTTCAGCACAATGACATGGTCTCCCAAGCCTTTTTCTTCCAGATCTGCTTTTGCTTTTTCAAAGGACATTTTCCCACTTCTCCGCTCTTATTCGGTAATGGCCCAAACCCGTGCGGGCAGACCAGTTGCACCTTCAATGCGGGGATAAGAAACGATGACCACCGCACCGGCAGGCTGAACTTTATCCAGATTTGCAAGCACCTCCACCTGCAGCTTGTCGTTGTCCAGAACATAGCGCTCGCAGGCAAGATCACCCTTTTCCTCCGCCACCGCAGAGGAATCGGTATCCAGCGTTTCGTGGCCGTTGGCGGCGGCGTTGCGTACCTTGTAGATATACTCCAATGCTTCCAGCGACCAGCCGGGGGCATTTTCTTTGCCCTCTGCGTCGATGCCGGACAGCGCATCCATATCCGGCCACTTCTTGTACCAGTCGCTGCGCAGAGCCACCAGCGCACCATCCGGGATAGGACCGTACTTTGCTTCATAGGCCTTGATGTCCTCCACCGTCACAGCGTAGCGGGGGTCTTTCTTGGCCTGCTGGGAAATATCGATGACCACCAGCGGGAAAATCAGGTCGTTCACATCATACTTTTCGGACAGCGCTTTGCCCTTGATGAAGTGCCCCGGGAAGTCGATATGGGTACCAAACTGTCCGGGGAATTTGAAGGTCTGGATCAGGCATTCCAGTTCCGGCTTGCCCCAGTCCCACACGGTCTTTGCCAGCTCCACAGAGCCTTCCGGGATACCGGACCAGTAGGGGCTTTCGTTGTTCAGTGAGTGAGAAAGTTCCACCCAGCGATATTTCTTAGCGTCTTTCAGTGCATTCCACAGTTTATAATCAGCCATTGTCGGTTCTCCTTTTATTGTGACGATGTATGTTCGGGCACTTCTCCCAGACAACGGCATCTTCCTGTTTTTTTCTCAGTCTGTCTGCCGGAAATTTGTCTGGGAGCAGCGCATTCGCCCGGGCAGCCTGTGTCGGGCATCTGCTGTATTTTTCATCTGCCTGTGCTCCCTTCCTTGTGTTGGGGATAGTATAAACCTATTTTCGCACCATGTCAATAGGTTTATTCTTTCAAAGACAAATCTGCCATTTCGTCAACCGGTTGCCCACTGCCGGAGCCCCCTTAATTTCATACGTCCTGCTTCTTTTTCAGCGCTTCAAAGTGATACCGGGGCTTCCCTTTGCTCTTTTTGCCGTACTCGATGGCTTCTTTAGGGCAATAGCAGATGCACGCCATGCAGTGGGTGCAGTTTTTTCCCCAGACCGGTTTGCCGTTTTCCAGATGGATGTTGTTCAGGGGGCACAGCTCCACGCACTTACCGCAGCCGATGCAGGCGTCCGTTGCCCGGAAGGCATCGGCTTTTACAAAGAAGCGATAGAACACCGGGTTTACCGGGCCGCTCATAAGGCGGTCGTAGAGGGTCTCTCTCGGCACAGGAAATTGCTGCCCGGCTTTGAGCCGGGTCAGTACCTTCTGAAGCGCAGGCTCTGCCTGCTCCACGATGCTCCGTGCCTGCTCCTTCCGGGGTGCATTGAACATGGCAATGTAGTTTTCAGGCATGATGATCTGGGCTGTGCCCATGTACTGCAGCTGCTTTTGCACTGCAAGCTGCCGGTTGTATTTTGCCGCATTTCCGATCTCGCTGCCGCAGTCCATCACAAACCAGATACGCTCTGCCCCGGTCAGCGCGGTCTTGCCCAGCCACTCCGACACCACCCGGGGGATGCGCCATGCGTAGGTAGGCGTCACCAGCACCACATCCCGCCCGGTCTGCACCGGGGCAGTATCCCCTTCCTTGATGCAGGCGTTCAGGTCGTAAAGCGGCATCTCCAGCCCTTCGGCAATGCGCCGTGCCAGATACCGGCTGTTGCCGGTTCCCGTAAAATAAAGTACCATGGCTGCTCCTTCGTTTTTTGTGTGGTTTTCAGTTGCCTGTCCGCCCGGCAAACTGGAAATTGTCAAATTCTTTGTAATAGGGTAATCCTAATCTATAAATTACCATTTAGTCATTGCATTTTTTATAAAGAAAAACAGCTACGATCCATGCAAAAATAATAGTAAATATACCTGTTTCACTCACAAAAAACATTTTGTTATTAGCAACGGTTACTGTTCCAAAAATCAACTGGTCAAAAGTATTATGAGCTGCATGCAAAAAGATAGCAGGCCAAATACTTTTTGTTTTTATCGTTATTATTCCGTAAATCATTCCAACAGGTATAATCATAAAAAGAAAAGCCGGAACAGAATACCATGCGGGAGTTCCCGGCATATACAGACCTGATATAAGAATAGGCAAGTGCCATACACCCCAAAATATAGAAGTATATATTAGTGCCTTTTTTATTCCTACTCTTTCTAAGGTAGCTGGAACTAAATAACCTCTCCACCCAATTTCCTCACCGATAGCTGTAATCAAGCCTATGAAAATCCCAACAACAGACATAAGAACCAACTGAATGACGGATGCTTTACTCATATCTAAACTATTTGGAAAAGCAATCCAAAAAAGCACATATGGTATTCCTATGTAAACTGCCGGAATTAAACAAGATAATAGTATCCATTTAATTGATGTCTTCTGAAATCCAATACTCTGAAGTAATTTTTTGAATGATATTTTTCCGTTACTTTCTTTCTGCGATATACATCCTGCAATTATTGCCGCTATTGTGGGAACCCACATTAAAAAAACAGCTAACCCCATAGCTCTTAGTGCAATAACTATCGTTTCGAATATTGCACTAACTGAAATGACTATTACTAAAAAAAGCGTAACTGATTTATTCGTAAACATTTTTTTCTGTTCATCCATTACTTTTTCCTTCTTTCATAATTCCAAGTTGTCGTTCTTAGTGTCCCATGGTTTCCGCACGCAAAAAAGCCCTTTGCGGCAAGGTGTGTGCTTACACCTCACCCGCAAACTTCATGCCCCAGCTCATGCGGGTGTCGTACATCAGGCGGGTCAGGGCAAGGCTGTCCTGCGGGGTGTAGCGGTCGCTGCCGGTACGTCCCTGCTTGACGCAGCGGCTTGCTTCCCGGATCTCGTACTCAAAGCCGTTGATGTCCACCGGGCAGCGGATGAACTCCGGCTCTTTGCCCTCCACTTCCAGCGTCATAGTCTCGGCGTGCTGGAAATCCGGCAGGAAAATACTGCCCTTGGTACCAACGATACGGGCATTGCGCTCCATCTCCTGCCCGATGGTCTGGACCGACTCTGCCATGCAGCCGCCGGGGTAGGTCAGCACAAGGCGGCTGTAATCGTCGGTGCCGTACTCGTTGATGTGCACCTCTTTGGTCTCCACCTTCTCCGGGTCCTGTCCGGTAAGGATGCGCAGAAAGCCCAGATTGTAGATGCCGATATCCAGCAGCGCACCGCCGCCCAGACCGGAATCAAACTTGCGGTCCTTCCGGGCACCGGAGGCCACAAAGCCGTACTGACAGGTGATCTGCTTCAGTTCCCCGATAGTACCCGCCGCAAGAAGCTGGCGCAGGCTGTCATACAGCGGCAGCAGCCAGATCCAGAATGCTTCCATGAGAAAGCGGTGCTTTTCCTCCGCCAGACGGTACAGCTGCTGCGCCTGCTCCGGGCTGATGGTAAAGGGCTTTTCGCACAAAACGTGCTTGCCCTGCTCCAGGCAGAGCTTGCAGTTTTCGTAATGCAGGGTGTTGGGGGTGGCGATATAGATGGCCTCCACCTCCGGGTCGGCGGCAAGGGCTTCGTAGGAGTCATAGCAGCGGGGAATACCGTACTGCTGCGCAAACGCCTGTGCGCTTTCCATGTGCCGTGAGCCCACGGCAACAAGCTGCTCCCCTTCTGCGCCCATCTGTTCCACCGTAGACGCAAATTTTTTGGCAATGGTGCCGGTCGCTAAAATTCCCCACTTCATAACGGTACCTCCCGGTTTATTACTTTGGATTCGTTGCGTTCAGTATACCATGATTTTCCCCTGCGGAAAAGATTCCCAAAAACAAAAATATCCCCGGAGGGCTTATTGCCACTCTCCGGGGACAGATTCTATGCACCGGCATCTTTCATCTTGTTCCCAGCAGTCCCATCCATTATAATAAAGACAGAAAGAAGGTGCCAACATGAAACACCGCATTGTGACGGCTGCGCAGATGAAGGAGATCGAACGGGCCGGGGATGCCCACGGTCTGTCCTACCTGCAAATGATGGAAAACGCCGGGCTGGCTGCTTACGCCGAACTGCAAAAGCAGTTCCCGCATCCCGGCAGGCTGCTGGTGGTCTGCGGAAAGGGCAACAACGGCGGCGATGGATTCGTGATTGCCCGCGCTGCGGCAAAAGACGGCTGGAACGTAACCGTTCTTTTGGCTGAGAGCGAGCCGAAAACTGCTGACGCCATCCGCAATTTTGAGCGTCTGCACTCCCTGCCGGTGCACATCTGCGCCGACGGTTCCGTACTGGAGCCCCCGTGCTTTGATGCTGCTGTGGATGCCCTCTACGGCACCGGGTTCCATGGTGAACTGCGGCCTTCCGGTCTTGCTGCCTGCGGGCTGATACGCCGTCTGCACAAGGGCGGTGCCTTTGTGCTGGCCGTAGACCTGCCCAGCGGCATCAATACGGATACCGGCGAGGTTGCCGAAGGTGCTGCTCATGCGGATCTAACCGTAACCTTCGACAGCTATAAACCGCTGCATCTGGCAGAAATTTCTTCGTCCCTGTGTGGAAAAATCGTCTGCGCCGACATTGGTATCCGGGACGAATGGCACCCGGAGTTTTGACGAGGACTTGCCGCTGCGGAAAAGCACCTGCACGCAAAAGGGGCTGTTGCACAAGGAAGAAAGCCGGTGCAGCAGCCCTTTTTCTTGCCTTCTCGGCACAAGGATGTGGGAAACCGGCGTCAAACGAGCAAACTGTTGAAAGCTTAGTCAACAAAAGCAGACCCTTCCGACTTTTTGAAGCCATTGGAAGAGTCTGTTTTTTCGATTTTCAGAAAATCAGAATTTCAGGTAGGCTTTCAGCTGGATGAGATGCTGTTTCTGTAAGCCGCTGTTGCACTTGGAAATGAAATGAGCAGCTCCTGCAAGCGTCCAACCACTGGCAGGAGCCCGTTTATTTTTTAAAGTTTCGTCATCCACAGACCATGCAGGTTGCAGTAGGCGTAGACCGCCACCGGCTTTTCGCTGCCCAGCTCAAACACCGCCTTGGGTGCCTGACCGGGGGCGAGGTAGCGGAGCTGTCCGCCGTTTTCGGTCTCCACAAAGAGCCACTGGATGTGGTGCACATCCACCATGGGGTGCTCCACTGTACCCACCGTAACCGTGAGGGTGCTGCCGGAAAGCTGCACCACCGGCAGATGCTTTTCGCCGCTGGCTTCCACCGTGTTGGGGAGCAGCTCCTTCATCTTTTCGCCGCAGCAGACCAGTGGAACGCCTGCGTTGTGGATGGTGGTGACCAGGTTGCCACAGTGCTCACAGATATAAAACTTTGCCTTCATATTAAAATCCTCCATCGGAATGTTGTTGGTGTTTCCTGTGGCTATATGATAACATTTCCTAGTTATATTTTCTGTGACCGGGTCACGCAAGACAGCCTTGTGCCGTGGGGATGCCCTCAGCTTCCCATGGCGAGGAGCACCAGCACGACCACCACCGCAATGGCGATGAGACAGCCGCAGCCGCTGTCGTCTCCGCCACCGCCGCCACCATTGTTGTGGTTTCCGCCACCGCCGGACGAGCCGCCAAAGTTGCGATTGAAGGCCGTCATGTACTGGGCATAGCCCGTGTCGCCCTTGCCAAAGTAGCCATAATCACCGTTTGCCATTGTGTTTTCCTCCGTCCGAAGTGTGTTTTGCTTCTTCTGAGGTCATTTTACTGAAAGAGCTATCCCATAAACCTCTCTTTCAGTTTTTCCCGTTATCTCATTCTTCCCCGATGCCCAGATACACATCAATGTCCATGATGCCCTCCCCGCTGACCTCCACCAGATCTTCAAAGGGCACCACGGTGTCGCTCACCTGCAAGGTGCGGAACACCGGGTCGATGCAGTCCGCTTTTCCGGTCAGTGTGATGTAGTTGCCCACTGCCGGAACCTCCGGGTGGGTGGTGTCTTCCTTGAAGTACCGCACTGTGATGGTCATGCCCTTGGTGACCTGCATCAGTCGATCGGACAGCGCCGACATTTCTTCCTCGGTCAGAATGCGCTTGGTCACCCGCTCGGTGCGCTGCTTTTCTGCGGCAAGCTGCTCGTCATAGCCCCGCAGCGGAGAGAAGGGCGAGAATATCTTGGCACGGTTCTGAAGGGTCATGCGGGGGTGCTTGCGGAGGGATTCTTCGGTCTGGGGACGTTCCATCTCCAGAATATCCCCGTACTTTTGGGCAGTCTCCAGCCCGATTTTGCTATTTTTGTAGTTTTCCATCTGAACCTCACGTCGAACCTCCTGCACTGTGCCCGCCGATTTGTGCATTGCGCTGGCGCATGGTGGCGCCTTCTTCGTAGCTGCTGGCTTTCAGCACGGCGTTTTTGCCGTACTTGTTCTTGATACCCAGCATGGCTTGCTGGAGTTTTTTCTCCTTTTCCAGCTTCTTGGTGTCGGTGAAAAAGTCCACCTGATAGATGCCCTCGTCCGGCGTGACCTTGTTGGCGTTAAGGGTGATGCGCCGCACCGTCAGCGCCGGGTCGGTGATGCGTTCAAACAGCTTTGCGCTTTCGTTGATGAGGGTGCTGCCCAGATTGGTAGGCGCATCGAACCGGACAGTGCCGTGGGCTGCTTTGGGGATGACCCTGCCGTAGCGGTCGGTCTGGGTCAGACCACGGTAGCCGCCCTTGTCCACGTTCTCCCGGTCGTAGCCTATCTCCAAGGTGATGGATTCCGTCACCAGTTTCTTTTCGGTAAGCCGGAACATCAGAATTTCTGCCATCTCCCGGACGACGAGCTTGGCTTTGTCGTTGGGGTAAGGGCAGGTCAGCACCTGCCCTTCACTAATGCTGTTGGTGCTGGGCTTGTAGCTTTTGATCTCGGCCATACCGCAGGGTTCGTAGCCCCATGCATGGTCGATGAGGATCTCTGCGTCCACGCCGAAAATTTCATACAGACGATCTTCTCCGTGGATGGAGAACCGTGCCAAGTCCCCCATGGTGTAGATGCCGTGGGCTTCCAACCGCTTGACGGTGCCGGGACCGGTCATCCAGAAATCCGTCAGGGGACGGTGGTTCCACAGCAGATACCGGTAGGACTGCTCATCCAGTTCCGCAATGCGGACACCATCTTTGTCTGCCGGAATGTGCTTTGCCACAATGTCCATGGCCAGCTTTGCAAGGTAGAGGTTGGTGCCGATGCCTGCCGTTGCGGTGATGCCGGTGTTGTACAGCACCTCCCGCACCATGGTCATGGCAAGTTCATGGGCGCTCATGTGATAATAAGGCAGATAGCCCGTCACATCAATGAAAACCTCGTCGATGGAGTAGGGGTAAATGTCTGCCGGGGACACATATTTGAGGTAGGTCTTGTAGATCTGGGTGGACACATCCAGATACCGCTGCATCCTGGGCGGCGCAACGATGTAACTCAACCCCAGTGCAGGGTCTGCGTTCAGGGCGTTGGCATCGAAAGAGGTGCTGGCAAAGCGGTACTTGCCATCCTCCCCACGCACTGCCTTGTGTTGTTGGATGGCAGTTTGCAGCCGCTGGGCGTTGACTTCTTTCACCCGCTGGACGGCTTCAAACAGCCGCGCTCTGCCGGGTATCTTGTAGGCTTTTAAGGAGGGCGACACCGCAAGGCAGATGGTCTTTTCGGTGCGGGATGCGTCTGCCACCACCAGATTGGTGGTCAGAGGGTCCAGATGGCGGTCTACGCACTCCACCGAGGCATAGAAACTTTTCAGGTCGATTGCCAGATAGGTGCGCTGCGCTGCCATGATTCAGCCCTCCTTTGCAAGAGTAACAACTATTTATCTTATTATAATAAATCTTTACGCTGTTTTCAAGATGGAACGGCTATTTCATCTGTGACATAGACAACAAAAAAGAGTGGCAGCATTTCAAGCTGAAACGCTGTCACTCTGTAGGAACTGCGTAATGACTGACGATTATCCTTCTACTTTGACCGTAGCACGATCACTCTTTGCGTTTCCATCCGCATCCAGCGTGATATGCACAAAATGCTCCGTCTTGTCGTAATCCTTCGTCTCGCCGTCATCGGTATAGTATTCATAGGATGCACCATCGGGAGCATAGGCAAGCAGACGCAGGTCTGTGAAGTCCACGTCGGCAACATTCTGGATCTTCTTGCCACCCTTGGCGAGGGGCAGAAGGTGTCCCTTGCGCATAAAGAACACCACTTCATCCAGCTCCACCGGAATGTAATGATGGCCTGCTGGCAGCACGCTGGTTTCGATGCGGTTGCTTTCGCTGCACTTTACCCGCACCTGCAGCATCTCCTCCGGCAGGTAAACATAACGCCCTCGGGCGTTTTGCTCATATACCGGGGCGATCAACAGGCTTTCACCGATCATCACCTCATCCTCCACCCGGCGGGCAAAGTCATCCTCCGGGAAGGCGAACGCCAACGGCATACAGTACATCTCGTCGTGCAGGGCAGCTTTCATGTACTCGCTGTAAATGTAGGGCAGCAGCAGGTAGCGCAGCTGTAAAATACCGGCAAAGGCAGCCTTGTTCTTAAAGCGGTAGGGTTCCTGCCGGCGGGTGCCGTTGGCAGAGTGGTTCCGCAGCAGCGGAGAGAAGATGCCCAAGCCGTACCAGCGCAGCACCAGATCCTCCGTGGTATTGCTGCCAAAGCCGCCAATGTCGGGGCCTTCGTACAGGAAGCCGCACATATTCAGGGAGGGCATCATGTGCAGCGCAAGCAGAATGTGGCTCCACCAAGAATGGTTGTCGCCAGTCCAGATGCCGCCATACCGGTGCATCCCGATGCAGGCAGAACGGGAGTATATCAAAATGCGCTTGTCCGGCTCCAGCCGCTCAAAAGCCTCGCCTGCAGCACGGGTCATGTTATAACCAAAAAGATTATGTACCTTGTCGTGCCGCATACGCCCCTGCTTGGTGTTGTGGTAGAACAGCTTATAATCGTTTTCGTTGTTGGAAAGCTCTGTCACCATGCCGGTAAAAGCAGCAAAGCTGGAAATATCCAGGTTTTGCTTGTTGTATTCCTCAATTTTAGCAAAGGTCTTTTTCAGTCTTTCCTCTGCGTAGAAGATAGCAGGCTCGTTCATATCATTCCAGAAGCCCTCGATCCCCTGATCCAGCAGAACTTTATATTGACTGCCAAACCAGGCACGGGCTTCCGGGTTGAGCATATCGGGGAAGTGTACCCGTCCCGGCCACACACCGGCTACAAAGGGGGTGCCATCCTGATTCGTGCAGAAGTAGCCGTTTTTCACGCCTTCCTCGTACACATCATATCCCTCTTCGACCTTGACTGCTGCATCGATGATGGGGACAAGACGGATGCCCTGCGCTTTCATCTCGGCGGCAAAGTCTGCAAAATGCGGGAAGCGCTGCGCATCCACCGTAAAGTCCTTGTAACGCTCCATGTAATCAATATCCAGAACCACAGCGTCCAGCGGCATATTATTGGCACGGTAATTTGCCACCACCTCGCGGACCTCGTCCTCGTTCATGTAGCTCCAGCGGCTCTGGGCGTTGCCAAAAGCCCATTTGGGCGGAATATAACTGCGCCCCACCAACTGGCGGAACTGGTGCACAATATCGGTCAGGCTTTCGCCCTCAATGATGTAGAGATCGTAATTTTCCTCGGCCACCGTGATGCGTAAGGTATCCAGGTCGGTGTAGCCGCAGTCAAAGGTGACCTTGCCCGGGTAGTCGATAAAAAAGCCAAATGTATCCTTGCCGGACACGATCATAAAATTATAAGCACCGTACAGCGAGGATTTGCCCTCGGTATGGTTGCCGTCATCGGAGCATTTGCTTTCGTACACCCACCCACGCTTGTTGATACCACGGACGTTCTCGCCAAGACCATACAGAATATCCTGCGGTTCCATGGCATAGGAAAAACCATCCGGCTCCTTGGTCAGATAGGGTATCGTTTCCATCATGGGCAAAAAAGAACCCACTACACTTTCGGTATCAAACGGTTGACCGTATTGCTTTTTGTAGATCATAGTAAAATATCTCTCCTCTGTTTTTTGAATCGTCACAGTGTAAAACGAACCAACGTATTTTTGATGGACAATTATAGCAATTCAACTTTTTAATGCAACAGCAACAACGTTGAATTGCATATCGCAAATATGCTGTTGAATGTTGCGCTAATTTCTTGACTTGCGATAAGAAATTCTGACATTGGCTGGAGCAATTGGGGCTTCAGCCTTATTTTCAACCCAATAGCTGCGGTTGTGCAGCTATTTCAATACAAGATCCTCGAAACGTGATGTTTCTGTTTACCCAGATACAGCTCCACGATCATCCGTCTGTTTTCGGTATTGCAGAGGTCCTCTTTGCAATAGCCGCAGAGCTTTCCGTCTGCCTGTGCCACATAGCGGCGTAGCGGCTGTTGATGGCACCCAGATCGTCCCGGATGCCGCCGCTGGTGACCTTGTCGATGACCAGCGTCTTTGCACCGTGTTCTGCTACACCAAAAAGGCAGGGCTGCGCCAGATGCACTGTATGCTGCGGGTGGCGGTAAAAGCTCCCCGGTAAAACCAAGGGGCTGTTGCACAAGCCCCAACAAAAAGACCAGCGTTATTTAGCCAAAATACTTTACAACTCTGGTCTTTTGCTTTAACGTTAGCCAGATCTTCTTCCATTTCCAATTCCGGATTGACCGGAGCACGCGGCTTCTTTTTCTTTGCCACTACGCTTCACCGTCCTTTAATTCCAATTATACCAACAAAAGACATTCATAGCAAGAATACAGCGATAATTAGTAGTTCATAAAAACGGTCAAGAATTGCTGCCCTATATACAAAAAAGCCGCCGAGGATACTGTTCATGTTGTAGTTGGTTCATTGCAGTTTCAGCTTACAACAAAAATGAGACAGGCAACCCCTTTTGGGGAAGTCTATCTCATTTTTTCGTTGGGGCTATTTTGCAACAGCCCCCCTTTATAACAACCCTGCCTTACAGTTTGGGAGAAACGCTTAGTGCTTCAGTTCCAGCAGCGCATCGCCCTGCTTTACGGTGCCACTGGCTTTAGCCGCGACAGCGGCATAGTCATCGGTATTGCAGACAATGAGCGGCGTAGTCACGGGATATCCTTCGGCCTTAATGGCTTCCAGTTCAAAGCGGATCAACGGCTGACCTTTCTTCACCTTGTCACCCTCGTTGACGAGGTAGGTAAAGTGCTTGCCACCCAGCTTGACCGTATCGATGCCGATGTGCATCAGCAGTTCGGCACCGTCAGCCGTGGTCATGCCCACGGCATGGTGGGTCTCAAAGGTGGAGGAGATCTCACCGTCAGCAGGTGCCACCAGTTCACCGTCGATGGGCTCAATGGCAATGCCGTCGCCCAGCGCACCGCTGGCAAAGGCTTCATCCTTTACATCGGCCAGCGGCACTACAGTGCCGTTCAGGCAGGCAGACAGCACGGTATCCTTTGCGGTTGCTGCCGGGGTTGCGGGAGCCGTTGCCGGGGCGGGTGTTGCGGTCGCCGCCGGGGTCTTAGGTGCATTTTCCAGATAATCTTCCAGCTTTGCCTTGATGACGGCCACCTTGGGGCCGTACACCACCTGCACACCGTCGCCCTTGCAGATCACGCCGGAGGCACCGGAGACCTTGAGCACATCCTGTTTGACCAGCGCAACATCCTTGACGGTGCAGCGCAGACGGGTGGCGCAGCAGTCCACGTCGGACAGATTAGCGGCACCGCCCAGACCTTCTACGATCAGGGCGCTGACCGGATCATCCCCTGCGGGGGCGGTGC
>ERZ791815.1586-NODE-1586-length-13174-cov-3.349569_pt1 | contig 13174 bp, 9 predicted proteins | sample MGYA00510302_ERZ791815 | MGnify/ENA primary metagenome ERZ791815 (study PRJEB30046, sample SAMN00791995) | human gut metagenome | study: EMG produced TPA metagenomics assembly of the A metagenome-wide association study of gut microbiota in type 2... | reverse complement strand
TGCCGCACCTCGCTCGCCGTATCGGCACTTAGAATTATGCGGTATTGCCCTAATTTTCCAAAAGTTCTTTCATCGCTCTTCCCAGCGCATCGTTCCAGAAAAACCAGTTGTGGTCGCCGGGGGCTTCGTACCAAGTCAGGGGCCAATTCATCGCCTGCAAGGTATCGCGCAGGCGTAGGTTGGCGGGGTACAGATTGTCCTGCTGGCCGCAGGCCAAAAACAGGCGGGGCATGGGGCACGTTCCGTCGCGGAATTTCTCCACCAAGTTAAACAGATCATCCTGTGGCGGTACAATGCCGTGCGGGAAAATTGCCTGATCTTCATGCCAGCGGCAGAGCTGGGGCAGTTCGGCCTGGATTTCCGCCACCGAGGAAAAACCGGCGCACCCGGCGTACTGCTGCGGCGCAGTAAAAGCGCATTTCATAGCACCGTATCCGCCCATCGAAAGCCCCATAATATAAGTGCGCTCCGGTACGGGCTGAATGCCGAAAAACCGGCGGCAGAGCGTTGGCAATTCCTGATTAATGTAGGTGAAATACTTGGGGCCGCAGGCCATATCGGTATAAAAGCTGCGCTGCACTTCGGGAACGATCAGAATAGCCCCGTGGGTGCGGGCCAGGTGTTCGGCCTGGGTATAGCGCAGCCAGCCGGTGCAGTTGTCAGTCAGGCCATGCAGCAGGTACACTACTGGCGCGGCGGCCAAATCTCCGGTATCCGGCATGGTAACAAGCACCGATGTTGCCATGCCGAGAGATTCCGACATGACGTCACAGCGGAAAAATGCCATGGTTTGCCCTCCTTCAAATTTGTGGGTTTGCCAGCGCGCGGCAGACGGCACGCATGGCGGGCTCGGTGCGGTCCCAGGCGCTCACGGTACTGGCAGCAAAGGGATAGTGCTGCAAAGCGTCCGGCTCGGCCAAGCAGACAGCACAGAAACGCGGGTTGTGCGCAGCCAGCGCTTCGGCGGCCTGGGCGGCAGCGGCGGCTTCCTCACGGGTGCCAAAGGCGAATACCACCGCGGGCGCCGCGGCGCAGACATCCGCCAGCTCCGGCAGTTCTTCCACCGTGTGGTAGACAGCGCACTGGCCGCCCAAACGCCGTGCAGCCAGTGGAGCAAAGCTTTCCGTAATGCGATCGCCCTCCGTCACGCCAGTACCGGTACCGGACGCCCGCGCAATAAATAACGTCCCTGCGGGCAGCGGCAGCAGGCCGTAGGGGTCTTGTACCGTCACGCCGGTTTCGGCCAACGCATCCGCAAGGGCAGCATGATTGCTCCAATCCTGGCTGGCGGCATCGCGGGCGGGCATAGTCCAGCCCAGCGCCAGCTTGCATGCCAAGATCCGCCGCACCGATTCATCCACCCGCGCCATCGGCAGGGTTCCATCGGCCACAGCATCGCACAGGGCACGGATGCAGGGGGTCTGCACATCTTTACCGGTGGGGTCGGCGTTATCGCCGCCGTTGCCAATAATCAGCAGGTCGCACCCGGCCAGTGCCGCCTGCACACAGCCCTGTGGTGCGCCGTACTGGTCCAGAATGGCGTGCATCTGCAAGCCGTCACTGATGACAAGCCCCTGGTACCCCAGTTGCCCACGCAGCACGCCCTGGATGACGGGCGCGGACATGGAGCAGGGCGTATCGGTGTCATCCAGCGCGGGGAAGCAGACATGCGATACCATCACGCTGGCAAGGTCCTCTGACATCGCGCGGCAGAAGGGCGTTAAGCAGCTATTCATCAATGTGTCACGCGGGGTATTGTCCACCACAAAGCCGAAGTGTGTATCGGCACCGGTCTGCTCATGGCCGGGGAAATGTTTGCCGCAGGCCAGCACCCCGGCATCCCGCAGGCCGCGGGCCATGGCGCAGCCATAATCCGCGATGGATTGCACAGTTTGCCCATAATAACGGCGTTCCGCAGGGCCGGAAAGAGTATCCAGCACCGGCGCACAGTCCAGGTTAATACCCAGTGCCCGCAGCTCACCGCCCATCATACGCCCAACTTTGTAGGCGTTGGCGGGATCGCCCGTGCGGGCAATGACCATGGCGCTGGGGAAAACCGTGGCTTCGCTGCGCAGGCGGGTAACACAGCCGCCCTCCTGGTCGATGGCGATAAGAGCAGGCAGACCGTTTTCCGCCATGACGGTGTGCTGGATCTCAGCGTTCAACTGCGCCAGCGCGGCCCGCCCGGCACAGTTTTTGCCAAACAAAATAACGTTGCCGATATGATTTTTGCGTAAAAATTCCCGCGTGCCCGCATCCATGCGGGATACCTCGATACTGGCCAGGATCATTTGGCCGATCTTTTCTTCCAATGTCATGCGGGAAAGGAGATTATCAATCGTGGTAGGCATAGGGCACCTCGAAAACAGGTAGGAGTTAGGAGGGAGAAGTTCGGAGTTGATGTGAATTAGGAATTGGCGGTAGGAAAAAGTCTAAATCTGAAAAGAATAAAGAATAGAGAATAATTGTGGTGGACCGCGGCGCAAAGCGCCGCTCAGGAGATATTAGGTTTGCCGGTTGTTAAAAAGTGCGATTGGCTATTAAATGTTTTGTAGGGCGCGATGACCTCATCGCGCCGGGGCTTGCCACGAGGTAATCAAGAAATATGTACTTCTCTTGCCACACCTCAAATTACTGATTTCTCATTCCTAATTATTTTGTATCAGGCCTTAATGCATCGTAACTCCTAACTTCAAACTTGCAATCGCCCCGCCAATGATTCCTGCGGTGTTGCGGTGGGCGGCAAGGCGGAGGGTGGGCTGGGGGTTGGCGTGCAGGCGGGCCAAAGTGGTGTGGCAGGCATCCAGCAGAAAATCGCCTGCCTCGCTGATGCCGCCGCCCAGGGCTACGACCTCCGGCGCAAAAATGGAGTTGAGGGAAACAATGCCGGTGCAAAGCTCGTGCACATACTGGGCAAACACGGCCTGCGCCGCAGCATTGCCGCTGCGGGCGCGGGCAATCAGGTCGGCGGGGGACTCGCCGCCGGCCATGCGGACCAACGCGGTGGCCGAAGCGTACTGTTCAAAGCAGCCGCACTGGCCGCAGGGGCAGGGCAGACCGTCGCTGTGGGTGATGATATGCCCCAGTTCCGGGGCCAGCCCGGTGGGGCTGCGCCAGCACTGCCCATTGATGACAATGCCCCCACCAATGCCGGTACCCAGAGTGAGCAGAATACCTGTCTGTACATTTTGCAGTGCACCGGAACGCATTTCGGCCAACATTGCCGCGTGGCCATCGTTAATGACCACCGCGGGTAGACCGGACGCCCGGCGCAGCAACGCAGCAAGGGGCACATCTACCCATGCCAGATTATCCGCCGTAATGGTTTCGTGCGCAGCGTTCAGCGTGCCGGGCGCACCGGCCCCAATAGCCGCAACGTGATACGGTTCCAACTGCGCCGCAATCAGCGCGGCGGCTTCGGCAGGTTCTTTGGGTGTGGGGCGGCTCCACTGCTGCAAAAGGTTCAGCTGTTCATCAAAAATGCCGAACTTAATGCTTGTACCGCCAATATCAATACCGGAAAGAAACATGGTTGAACCTCGATGGAGCGTTGTGGAGAATTAGAAATTAGTAATGAGAAATTTGAGGGTGAGCGGAGCGAAGAGAAAAAAGAATAATGAATAAATAATAAAGAATAATGTTGGTGGACCGCGGCGCGCTGCGCCGCTCAGGAGATATCAGGTTCGTTGTTTATTAAAACGTACCTTGGCCCACAAAACGTTCTGAATTCGCGGGATAGATGTCACAACATCTTTATAACGTGGAATAGGGCACTGTCTCGGTGGGGTCGGGTACCCCCGCCCTACCGTAAGACAAAGCCTTGCACCATTCTGCAAATTGCGGTATAGCGTCCCCGTTAGCCGATGACAAATCTCATCCTCACAAGCAATTCCTAATTACTCATTGCTAATTTCTAATGATTTCATACCGTACCTTGCCGCGCCGCCAACTCCTAACTCCTCCCTCCTAACTATCTCGCCATACCCTCTCCACCTGCCATCCTTCGCTCCATCCCACCAGCACGGCGGGGTGGCCGGGGTGGATGGTGCGGGGCAGGCCGAGCAGGGCGGCGGGGGTGGTAGATGCCATCAGGCAGGCGTCCTGTGCGGGGATCCCAATGCTCTGCAAATTGCGCACTGCACCGTCCAGATAAACACCGCCACCGTCCAGGGTGCCGTTTGCGCAGCGGCTCACACCGTTTTGCACAATATAATCTTGCCCGGCCACGGTGTAGCGTCCATCGGGCAGACCATGGGTAGCCACACTGTCGGATACGGCAATCATCGCTTCAGGGCCTTTCATATGGTAGACAAGCTGCAAAGCGGCGGGGTGCAGGTGAACCAGATCGCAGATGCACTCGGTGGTCACGTTAGGATCCAGCAGAGCGGCGGCCACCACACCGGGGTCGCGGTGGCGCAGGGGGCGGCAGGCGTTGAAGGTATGGCACAGACCTGTAAATCCAGCAGAAAAAGCACGCTGGGCGGTCTCGTAATCAGCATCGGTGTGCCCGGCCTGCACCCGGATACCTCGCGCCGCCAGAGCTGCGCCAAGTTCCAGCGCACCGGGAAGCTCCGGGGCAAGGGTCACCTGCCGGATGACGGATTCATACCCCTGTACCAGCGTCTGGTACGCGGCGAGGGTTGGCGACAGCAGCGCGGCGGGTGGCATGGCACCGGGACGTTCGGGACTCAAAAAGGGTCCTTCCAGATGAACACCCAAAATATGCGCGCCGGGCAGTTTGCCTGCGGCCTGCTGCTGCATGGCGGTTTGTACCACCGCCAGCGCCCGGCGCATGGTGGGCAGCGGCTCCGCCCCAAGGGTGAGCAGCACATCCGTTACGCCGTGGCACAGCAGGATGGTCAGGAACTCGGGCAGGGGGCGTTCATTCAGCTCTGGGTCAAAGCCCTGGCCGCCGTGGCAGTGCAGGTCAACCAGTCCGGGTGTTAAGGCCCAGACAGAAAAATCGGCCGGACCCCCGCCACCAATGGCAGTGATCTGGCCGTCTTCGACCGTCACGGTCTGATTGGCTAGGAATGTACGGCCCACCAGAAGTTTTTGAGCAAAAATTTTCATGGTAAGCACCAGTGTTAGTTAGGAGTTAGGAATTAGGAGGTAGGAGTTCATATGAATTAGAAATGAGCAATGAGAAATTAGGAATTTGTGGTGGAGTATAGGCGTATTACAATTTTTGATTGTCGTACCGTGAACGCTGGCGCGATGAGGGCAGCGCGCCCTACAGGATGTTATATGGTTCATCACTCAGCTTCAAATAGCAGCAAACCTAATATTTCCTGAGCGGCGCAAGTGCGCCGCGGTCCACCAGCATTATTCTTTTTTAATTATTCATTCAATTCCTAATTGTTAATTCTGAATTATAGGTTGTTCAGCGCTTCCGCAATTCTCCCATGTGTTTTTTCCAGTCTTGCTTCCGCGGTGGGGGCGTCAATTTTACAGAGAATCATCAGGATAGCGGTTTTGGCGCTGTAACCGCACTGCTCCAGGGCGTTGCGGGCGGCAACACTGTCGGCACCGGTGGCGGTGCGCACAATGCGTACACAGCGCTCCACCAGCTTTTCGTTGCTGGCGCGCACATCAACCATCAGGTTGCCATACACTTTGCCCAGCTTGATCATGGTGGCGGTGGAAAGCATGTTCAGCACCATTTTTTGGGCAGTGCCGCTTTTCAGGCGGGTGGAACCGGTAATAACTTCCGGCCCCGGCATGGGGGAAATGCCAATGTCAGCCCGGGTGTCTACCTCACTGCCGGGGCAGCAGGTTACACTGATGACCGCTGCGCCAAGGCTGTGGGCATACTCCATCGCACCCAGCACATAGGGGGTGCGGCCGCTGGCGGCAATACCGCACAGAACATCCTTCTGGCTGAAATTCAGCTTTTCCAAGTCCTCTTTGCCAAGGTCGCGGTTGTCCTCGGCGCCCTCCACCGGAATCAGCATGGCGCGCTGGCCGCCCGCAATAACGGCATCCACCATATCGCGCCCGGCGCTGAATGTAGGCAGGCATTCGGCTGCATCCAGCACGCCAAGACGGCCGGAAGTACCACATCCGCAATAAATCAGCCGTCCGCCTTTTTGCAGCGCGGCGTAAATCACATCCACAGCTGCAGCGATCTGCGGCAGAACCACTTCCACCGCTTCGGCTACTTTTTTGTCCTCCTGGTTCATCAGGCGGACGATCTCAAGCGTTGAAACCTCATCAATATGGCTGGTTGCCGGGTTCCGCTGCTCGGTTGAAATATGATCCAGTTTTACCATAAACAATTCCTCGCATTTGGCAGGTGTAGAGCCCTGCCTGCTGTGCGGCGGGCATTAACCCTTGACGCCGCCGACAGTAAGGCCCTTGACGAAGTATTTTTGCAGGAAGGGATACAGGATGATGATGGGCAGGGTGGAAACAATGATAACGGCAGACTTGATGGCAATACCCAGGGAGGATTTATCCGCAGAGCCTGCACCATCGCCAACCATGGCAGTGCCGTTGACAATGTTGCGCAGAAACAGCATAACGGGGTACTGCTCCTTATTGAGGTAGATCAAAGAATTGAACCAGTCGTTCCAGAAGAACACCGCATAATACAGGCCGACCGTTGCAATGGCAGCGGTGGAAAGCGGCACAATGATGCGGCGCAGAATGCCCCAATAGCCCAGGCCGTCAATAAGAGCAGCTTCCTCCAGCTCGTGCGGGAGAGATTTGAAAGAGTTGATCATGATGATCAGGTTGAACTGGCTGATGCAGAAGGGCAGCAGCATAGCCCAGCGGGTGCCGGTCAGGTGCAAAGAGGATACCAGCAGGTAGTTGGGGATCATGCCGCCGGCAAAAAACATCGAGATAACAACGATCTTCATGAAAAACTTGTGGCCCATCAGGTTGTCTTTGGACAGGGGATAGGCGAACATGATCGTCATCAACATAGCGATGGCAGTACCGCCGATGGTATAAATAAAGGTATTGCCATATGCCTGGAAAAAGTTGGGGTAGGTGAAGATCTGCTTGTAAGCATCCAGATTAAATCCGACTGGCCAGAACAGGACCTGGTTGTTGATGATGGCCTTGGAACTGGAGAAGGACAGCGCTGCCATATACACAAACGGCAAAAAGCAGACAAGCAGGGTAAAGATCATGACCAGGTTGACAATGGTGTCAAAAACGACGTTTTCTTTTGTTTTATAATACTTGCTCATCTTTTTGCCTCACTTAATACAGGCTTTCGTCCGTCAGCTTTTTGCTGATTGCGTTGGAGCCTGAAACCAGAATCAGACCAATGATGCCGCCAAACAGGCCAATGGCCGTTGCGTAAGAGTAGTTCTGGTTCTGCAGACCGGTGCGGTAAACCAGCGTATCAATGATATCGCTGACGCCGGAGTTAGACGGAGTGTACATCAACAGGACCTTTTCATAGCCAATGCTCAGCATACGGCCAACGTTCATGATCAGCATGACCATGATGGTAGGCATGATGGATGGGATAGTCACGTGGAAGATCTGCTGCAGGCGGGTAGCGCCATCCATCTCAGCGGCTTCATATAGATCGCTGCTGATGCCGGTGATAGCGGCCAGATAGATGATGGCGGTCCAGCCGGTGTACTGCCAGGATTCCGACAGGATGTACAGCGGGCGGAACCAGCCGGGCTCGTTCATGAAGTAGATGGGGGTCATGCCGAAGATGTTGTGCAGAAAGTTGTTCAGCAGGCCGGTGCTGGGAGAAAGAATCTCGTTCATGATGGCGATAACGACCACCGTGGAGATAAAGCGCGGCATGTAGGAGATGGTCTGCACAACTTTTTTCAGGTGCTTATTGCGCACTTCGTTCAGCAGGATTGCGAAGATAATGGGCAGCGGGAAGTTGATAACCAGGTTTTCCAGCGAAACCACTAACGTGTTGCGGAATGCGCGCCAGAAAGCGGGGTCTTTCAGGAACCGCTCAAAGTAGCGCAGGGTCCATTCGGTGCCAAACATACCCTGGCCGGGGCGGTAGCGCCGGAATGCCAGAATGTTGCCGAACATGGGAACGTATTTGAAGATGATGAAATACAGCAGCGGCAGAATCATCATGGCATATAATGCGCTGTACTGCTTCAGGTGCTTGATGGTATGCAAACGCCGCTGGGCCTTTTCGGCCGGCGTAAGCTTTGCTTTTGCCTTACCCATGGATTGCGCTCCTTTGGTTGGGGGCGGCGCGAACCGCGCCTGCCCTTAAAAATAAAAGCAGGGGGTATATCCTCCACGGATATGCCCCCTGCTGAGGATCAACTGGTCAATATTTTACTTATTGTTGTCGTTGTACATCTGCAGGTACTGGTCAATGCTCAGGTTCTTCATTTCAGCAACGTAAGCATCCCAATCGGTGTCGGTGCTCTTCTTGCCGGTGATGAAAGCATCTGCCCAAACTTCAAAGGTATCGCCCAGCGGGGTGCGCAGGCTGGCGGCATCCTCAGCGGTCAGGTCGTCAAACTGCGGAGTGGGAGGTATGGGCTGGATAGCATCATTCATTGCAGCAACTTCGGTGTTGATTTCGGCATAGTTCTCGTCGTATTTGGACATTTCACGCTCGTTGATCCAGACCATCTGGGTAACGTCGGAACCGCAGCCGTACTTGAGCTGCATGCTCTTATAAATGCCGTCAGCACTGTTCACAATGTCGTCAGAGTAAACGATCTTGTCGCCGTCTATGGTGTAGGTCACGCCTTCAACACCCAGGCACCACAGTTTTGCATTCTCCTCAGAGTAGAACATTTCATCGATGGTGCGGACAATGCGCTCGAAATCATCGCGTTCAGCAGTCTTTTTGGGGAACATGATGCCGGAACCGGTGCGGGACTTGGGCTGGTGGTGGGCACCTGCGGGGCCTTCCAGCGGTGCATACATCTGCAGTTTAAAGCCGTCGATCTCGCTGGCAGCTTCCACGCCGCCGATCTGGTCATAGTAAGCGTAGGTGGCCATGGAAGAACCGGTAGCCAACTTCTGGCTCCACTTATCACCATCAATGGGGTCAGCCATTTCGGGGTCAAGCAGGCCTTCGGAGTAGAGCTTGTTCAAGAATGCGAAGTATTCTTTGCACTTATCATCAATTGCGCCAGCAAAGAAATCCTTGTTGTCGTAATCATAGCTCAGAACGTAAGAGCCATCGGCGCTGTTTTTGCCCACGCTGATGCCGAAGGAAGGCATCGTCATACGGAACAGAACGCGGGGACCAGCCAGAATGGTGAGCGGGTAAGAATCGGGATAATCAGCTTTGTAAGCCTTCAGGATCTCGTACAGGTCATCAAAGGTCTTGGGGGCTTCCAGACCCTTGGATTCCAGATAATCATCACGCTGGATCAGGCCGCCGTCGTAGAACGGCTTATCGGTCAAAGACGGCATATAGTAGCGCTTGCCGTCCTGCAGGTTCAGCATATCCACATCGTCCTGCAGGTCCATTTCCTCAACGCGGGCGTTGAAGTTGGGGGTCCAGTCGCTGTAGTCGCTGATGGGAACCAGAGCGCCGTTCAGAGCCAAAGAAGCATTCTCACCGGTGGTGGACTGGTACAGGATGACATCGGGAACGTTCTCGCCGGTATTCAGTGCCAGAGAAACCTTGGTAGAGTAGTCCGCAATGGGAATGGCCTCAACGTCTAGGTTGACGTTGCAGCGCTTCTGCACTTCGGTAAAGGTGAGCCAGTCTTCTTTATAAGGAAGGGTAGCATTATCCGACAGATAAATTCGGATGTTGATGGGGTCCTCATTGGAGTAATCCGGGGTGCCGGATTCGGTGGAAGCGGCAGTGGAATCTGCGGTAGACTCAGCTGCGCTGGAAGTGACCGCGGAAGAACCGCTGCTTCCACAGGCGGCCAAAGTGCCTGCTGCCATGCAGGCGGCCAAAGCCATGGCCAAGGTACGGCTGACTGACTTTTTCATGGGGTATCCTCCTTAATATGGTTTTCCTTTTTATAATGCCGCTATCAGGGTTGCAAGCGAAAGCGGCGTGTTCCACAAAAATGGGTAAACCAAGGCCAATACTGCCTTGCGCCCCGGTTACCCGGCAACAAATACCCCGCGGCTGGCTGCCACACGAAGGCGGTTTCGAACTATTGTTTCTCAAATTTCATGTTTACCGGAATATTTGTTTCAATATCTGTATCATACGCCAAACCTGCCCCATCGTCAATACATTTGTGATAAATTCATGATTATTTACAAACAAGTGTGTGAAAGTTTGGAGAAAACGGAAAATAGCAAGTTTGACGAAAGAAAATTAGGCAGAGAGACCGTTAGGAGTTGGGCGCGAAAAAAAGAATAAGTAATAAAGAATAATGAATCATTATGGTGGCCTGCGGCGCAGAAGCGCCGCTCAGGAAATATTGGGTTTGATGTTATTTGAAAAGCAGTTGCAAAGTATATCGATCGTTCGGCACGATGCGGGCATCGTCATGGGCGGGCTTTGCTGAATTGTTAGCTGTAAAATGGAGAGGGTATAAATGTGCCCCATTACAAATTTCGCTAAAGGTAGGTTTAGCGAAATATAGAGTAGGGCAAGTAACATCCTATTAAAACTCATTCAAACACTGTTAAGCACTATATTCCTGTGTTCATGCGTTTTCTCGCGCATTCTTATTTGCAAGACTAAACACCATGCCACAGTCAGACAGACCACCGATGCCCAAGATCTCCTGTTTGTGCAGCTCCAAATCGAAGCAGAGCAGACTTTCCATAAGGATATATAATATATAAAATAGGTAGGCGCTGGGTTTTAGTTCTTGTTATAAGTGGGCACCGTTTTCCCTTTCTACTACCCGTGTATTGAATCGTAACAAACCTAATATCTCCGAGCGGCGCTCCGTGCCGCGATCCACCGCCATTATTCTTGTTTCTTTATTCTTTTTAATTGCTCATTGCTAATTCCTAATTCGTCCAGCACCAACCTTGTGGTGCCGCAAAACTCCTAACTCCTCCCTCCTAACTCCTAACTAAACTTCCCTCTTCCCTTTCTGCCCGCAATTTGCTATAGTTAAATCAGCCCCAAAGCAAATTTATTCGGGAGGAAACTGCCTTGATTTACAAAAAGCAATACGGCCACCCATTTGATACCGAAAGCGTGGTGGGTTCTTTTGTACCCGCGATGGAAACGATTCCATATCTCACCAGGGAACCGGACGGCTTCTCTTATGCCATGGACCCGCAGGATATCCTGTATGGCCTGGGTGAAAACATCCGCGGCATCAACAAGCGCGGCTGGGTGTACGAGAGCAAATGCAGCGATGACCCCAACCATACCGAAAACAAATCCTCACTGTACGGCGCTTACAACTTCATGATCGTGTCCGGCAAAGCCACTTTTGGCTTTTTTATCGACTATCCCGGCAAGGTCACCTTTGACTGCGGTTACACCGATCTGGACACCCTGCGGGTGACAGTGGCCGAAGAAAATTACGACCTTTACATCATTGAGGGTGAAAGCCCGACCGATATTGTGCACCAGTTCCGCCAGCTGGTAGGGCGCAGCTACATCCCGCCCAAATGGGCCTTTGGTGCCACCCAGAGCCGCTGGAGCTACATGAACGAGGACGAGGTGCGCGAGGTTGTGGCCAACTACCGCACCAACAACATGCCGCTGGACGCCGTGGTGCTGGATATTGACTACATGGAGCGCTACAAGGACTTTACGGTGGATGAGCAGCGCTTTCCCCATTTTGCAGATTTTGCCGCCGAGATGAAAGCCCAGGGCATCCGCCTTGTGCCTATCATTGATGCGGGTGTTAAAATTGAGGACGGGTACGATGTATACGAAGAGGGCGTGAAGAACGGTTACTTCTGCACCAATCAGGATGGCACCCCCTTTGTGGCCGGTGTGTGGCCGGGCCGGGTGCATTTCCCTGATATGCTCAACCCCGAAGCCCGCGCCTGGTTTGGCAGCAAGTACAAGATCCTGCTGAACCAGGGCATTGAGGGGTTCTGGAACGATATGAACGAGCCTGCTATCTTCTACTCTGAAGAAACGCTGAAAAAGACCTTTGCCAAAATTGACGAGTACCGCACCCAGAACCTGGATATTTCCAGCTTTTTTGCGTTCAAGAATCTTGTGGCCGGGCTTTCCAACAACGAAAACGACTACAAGCTGTTCTATCACAACACCAAACAGGGCCGCATGCGGCACGATAAAGTGCATAATATCTTCGGCTACAACATGACCCGTGCTGCGGGTGAAGCCTTTGAGCAGCTGGAGCCGGATAAGCGTATTTTAATGTACTCCCGCTCGGCCTGCATCGGTATGCACCGGTATGGCGGTATCTGGACCGGCGATAACCAGTCCTGGTGGAGCCACATTCTGCTCAGCCTGCACATGATGCCCTCCCTGAACATGTGCGGTTTCCTGTACGAAGGCCCCGACATTGGCGGCTTTGGCAGCAACACCACCGAGGACCTTGTGCTGCGCTGGTACGGCGTGGGCATCTTCTCTCCCCTGCTGCGCAACCACTCCGCCGCCGGCACTCGCAAACAGGAACCTTACCGCTTTAAGAATAAGGCGGCCTTTGCCGGTATTCTGCAGCTGCGCTACCTGCTGCTGCCTTACATTTATAGTGAGTACATGAAAGCTGCCCTGCGCGATGGCATGTACTGCATGCCGCTGGCCTTTGCTTTCCCAGACGATGACTTCGCCCGCCAGGTGGAGGATGAAGTGATGATCGGTGAAAGCCTGCTGATTGCCCCCGTTTACGAGCAGAACGCCCGCGGCCGGTATGTCTATCTGCCGGAAGAGATGCTGCAGGTGCGGGTAAAGTGCAGTGAGAACGACCGCATGGAAACCACCGTTCTGCCCGCTGGTCATCATTACATTCCGGTGGAGCTGGACGAAGTGGTGTTCTTTGTGCACAAGGGGCATATCCTGCCCATCGCCAAGGGCGGCGAGCCTATCCAGAACGTGGCCAGCGTGAATTTTGCGGATCTTCGCCTGTTCGCCCATGCCCCCGATGGTGCCGCCTATGAGTATTACACTGATGACGGCGAAACGAAAGATTACGATAAGCCGGAGCATTTTGTACATATCACGCTGGACGCGGATGGAAACGCGGAGAGCGATTGCGCTGATGTCAAGGTTGAAAAAGTGTGAATTCAATTAGTAATTAGGGCAACACCGCACAATTCCCGCTTTACGGCTTAAGCACCGCTCCGGCGGCTGCGG
>ERZ791815.1581-NODE-1581-length-13238-cov-3.723280_pt1 | contig 13238 bp, 10 predicted proteins | sample MGYA00510302_ERZ791815 | MGnify/ENA primary metagenome ERZ791815 (study PRJEB30046, sample SAMN00791995) | human gut metagenome | study: EMG produced TPA metagenomics assembly of the A metagenome-wide association study of gut microbiota in type 2... | reverse complement strand
TGCTACGATGGCAGGCGGTTTTGTGCCGTTTGACGGAAATGACCGGGAGGAAGATCTGATGATCCAGAACATCCGCGAAAGATTTATCGATGTGATCAGCAGGACGAAACGAAAGTCATTAAGATAGGTGGAAAATCTTGACTTTTCGGGGAAATCTCTGTATAATCACAGAAGGTTAAAGGCAATGATCCATTCATTGCAAATAGAAAAGACGATGACGAAGACAGTAGTTGTTAAGAGAAAGGCAAAGAGAGCCGGGATTGGTGTGAACCGGTGCGAGTATCTTAGGAATGAACATCACTTCCCAGTCGCAGTCCAAAATGTTTTTACAGAGTAGGCACTGACGTTTTTCCTACGTTACAGGGAACGGGTATATGATTTTTATAAAATCTGTACATTGTAATTAGGTGGTACAACGATCATTTAAGGCTCTCGTCCTATTTACAGGATGAGAGCCTTGTTTAGATTGAGGAGGATTATATGTATAACAAAGTTGAAACAAATATGAACTTCGTTGACAGAGAAAAGCAGACAGAGAAGTTCTGGGAAGATCATGACATCTTCAAAAAATCAATGGAACAGCGCAAACAGGGAGAGACCTACACATTCTATGACGGTCCTCCGACTGCAAATGGAAAACCACATATCGGACACGTATTAACACGTGTTATCAAGGATATGATCCCAAGATACCAGACTATGAAGGGAAAATATGTTCCGCGTAAAGCCGGATGGGATACACACGGACTTCCGGTCGAGTTAGAGGTAGAGAAGATGCTCGGCTTAAACGGAAAAGAGCAGATCGAAGAGTACGGTATGGAACCTTTCATCAAAAAATGTAAGGAATCTGTATGGAAATACAAGGGAATGTGGGAGGATTTCTCAGGAACCGTTGGTTTCTGGGCAGATATGGAAAACCCATATGTCACCTATGATGACAACTTTATTGAGTCCGAATGGTGGGCATTAAAACAGATCTGGGACAAGGGATTGTTATACAAAGGCTTCAAGATCGTTCCTTACTGTCCTCGCTGTGGTACACCACTTTCTTCGCAGGAAGTTGCGCAGGGTTACAAGACCGTGAAAGAGCGTTCCGCAGTGGTACGTTTCAAAGTTGTCGGAGAGGATGCTTATTTCCTCGCATGGACCACAACTCCGTGGACACTTCCATCCAACGTTGCACTCTGTGTGAACCCGGATGAGACTTACTGCAAAGTAAAAGCTGCAGACGGATACACCTACTACATGGCAGAGGCGCTTCTTGACAAAGTGTTAGGAAAGCTCGGAAATGAAGAGGAAGGTGTCAAAGCATATGAAGTATTAGAGACTTACACCGGAAAAGATTTAGAGTACAAAGAATATGAGCCGTTATATGCATGTGCAGCAGAAGTGGCAGCAAAACAGCACAAAAAAGGACATTTTGTTACCTGTGATACTTATGTAACGATGTCTGATGGTACCGGTATCGTTCATATTGCTCCTGCATTCGGTGAAGATGATGCGAATGTTGGACGTAAGTACGATCTTCCATTTGTACAGTTTGTAAACGGAAAAGGTGAGATGACAGAAGAGACACCTTATGCCGGATTATTTGTAAAGAAAGCCGACCCTGAAGTATTAAAAGATCTCGATGCGCAGGGCAAATTATTTGACGCACCAAAATTCGAACATGAATATCCACATTGCTGGAGATGTGATACACCGCTTATTTACTATGCAAGAGAGTCATGGTTCATCAAGATGACTGCTGTAAAAGATGACCTGATCCGTAATAATAATACTGTAAACTGGATCCCGGAATCCATCGGTAAAGGACGTTTCGGTGACTGGCTTGAGAACATCCAGGACTGGGGAATCTCCCGTAACCGTTACTGGGGAACTCCTTTAAATGTATGGGAATGTGAAGGCTGCGGACATCAGGAGTCCATCGGAAGCCGTGCCGAATTAGCAGAGAGAAGCGGAAACCCGGATGATGCCAAAGTGGAATTACACAGACCGTATATCGACGCTGTGACCTTCAAATGCCCTGACTGTGGCAAGACCATGCACAGAGTGCCGGAAGTGATCGACTGCTGGTTCGACTCAGGAGCAATGCCGTTTGCACAGCACCATTATCCATTTGAAAATGAGGATTTGTTCAAACAGCAGTTCCCGGCTCAGTTCATTTCCGAGGCGGTAGACCAGACACGCGGATGGTTCTATTCCCTGATGGCAGAGTCCACTTTACTGTTTAACAAAGCTCCTTATGAAAACGTTATCGTTTTAGGACATGTACAGGATGAGAACGGACAGAAAATGTCCAAATCCAAAGGAAATGCAGTCGATCCGTTCGATGCATTAGAGACTTACGGAGCAGATGCGATCCGTTGGTATTTCTACATCAACAGCGCTCCATGGCTTCCAAACCGTTTCCATGGAAAAGCAGTGCAGGAGGGACAGCGTAAGTTCTTAAGTACCTTATGGAACACTTATGCATTCTTTGTACTGTATGCGAACATTGACGGATTTGACGCAACAAAATACAAACTGGAATATGATAAATTATCCGTGATGGATAAATGGTTACTGTCCAAATTAAATACCGTGATCGGCGCTGTGGATGACAACCTTGGCAGTTACAAGATCCCGGAAGCTGCAAGAGCACTCGATGAGTTTGTGGACGATATGAGTAACTGGTACGTAAGACGCTCCCGTGAACGTTTCTGGGCAAAAGGAATGGAGCAGGATAAGATCAATGCCTACATGACACTTTACACAGCGTTAGTAGAGATCTGTAAATGTGCAGCACCAATGATCCCGTTCATGACAGAGGAAATCTATCAGAACCTTGTATGCAGCATTGATAAAAATGCGCCGGAAAGTATTCATTTATGTGACTTCCCAGCCGTAAACGGAGCATACATCGACAAAGAGTTAGAGAAAAATATGGATGAGGTATTAAAGATCGTGGTTATGGGCCGTGCGTGCCGTAACGCAGCAAACATCAAAAACCGTCAGCCGATCGGAAATATGTTTGTCAAAGCTCCATTTGAACTTTCAGAGTACTTCAAAGAGATCATCGAAGATGAGCTGAATGTGAAGAAAGTTTCCTTTACCGATGACGTAAGCTCCTACACAAGCTATACGTTCAAACCACAGCTGCGTACCGTAGGACCAAAATACGGAAAATATTTAGGCCAGATCCAGAAAGCTTTAGCAGAGCTTGATGGAAACGCTGCTATGGCAGAGTTAAAGAAAAATGGATTTATCACTTTGAAGTCTGTCAGTGATGATGTAAAATTAGCAGAGGAAGATCTGTTAATTACAATGACACAGATGGAAGGTTATGTAACGGAGGGGGACAATACAGTAACCGTTGTCCTTGATACCAACTTAACACCGGAGTTAATTGAAGAAGGATTTGTGCGTGAGATCATCAGCAAGATCCAGACCATGAGAAAAGAAGCAGGATTCGAAGTGATGGATAAGATTGTGATCGCTTATCAGGCAGATGACAAAGTAGCTGCAATCTTTGACAAATATGGTGATACGATCAAAGCAGATGTACTCGGACTTGATGTTGTAGCTGGCAGTGTGGATGGATACGAGAAAGAATGGAATATTAATGGGGAAACCGTTCTTTTAGGTGTAAAAAAAGGAGAGTAAGGAAATGTCTAAATCAGCAGCAGTCTTCAATAAGAAAAAATTTATCAATGATGTAACAGAGACAGTCCGTCATATGTACCGCAAACAGTTAAAAGAGGCAAGCCAGCAGGAGATTTTCCAGGCGGTATCCTACGTCGTAAAAGACGTTGTGATCGATGACTGGCTGGCAACCCAGCAGGCATTTGACGATCAGGATCCAAAGATTGTCTATTATATGTCAATGGAATTTCTGATGGGCCGTGCGCTTGGAAATAACCTGATCAATTTAAAAGCTTACAAAGAAGTGAAAGAAGCTCTGGAAGAAATCGGACTGAATCTTGACGTGATCGAAGATCAGGAGCCGGATCCTGCACTCGGAAACGGTGGTCTTGGACGTCTTGCAGCATGCTTTATGGAATCACTGGCAACACTTGGATACGCAGCTTACGGCTGCGGTATCCGTTACCGTTATGGCATGTTCAAACAGCAGATTTCGGATGGTTTTCAGGTAGAGGTACCGGATAACTGGTTAAAGAATGGCTACCCATTCGAACTTCGCAGACCGGAGTATTCCTACGAGATCAAATTCGGCGGCTATGTCCGTACCGAAGACATGGGAAATGGCAACATCAGATTTATCCATGAAGGCTATCAGTCCGTTATGGCGATCCCATACGATATGCCGATCGTAGGCTATGATAATCATATGGTAAATACGCTGATGATCTGGGATGCAGAGCCTAAGGAAGGTTTCCAGTTAGATTCCTTTGATAAAGGAGATTATAACAAAGCAGTAGAGCAGGAAAACCTTGCTCGTAATCTGGTGGAAGTCCTTTATCCGAATGACAATCATATTCAGGGAAAAGAACTTCGTTTAAAACAGCAGTATTTCTTCGTATCTGCAAGTTTACAGCGTGCGATCGCCAGATTTAAAAAGCATCATGACGACATTCATAAGCTGCCGGAGAAAGCAGTATTCCAGATGAATGATACACATCCGACGGTTGCAGTTGCAGAGTTAATGCGTATTTTGCTGGATGAGGAAGGCTTAAGCTGGGAGGATGCGTGGGATATCACAACCCACTGTGTTGCTTATACCAACCATACCATTATGGCTGAGGCTCTTGAAAAATGGCCGATCGAGATTTTCCAGAGACTGCTTCCGCGTGTATATCAGATCGTGGAAGAGATCAACCGCCGTTTTGTTTTACAGATCCAGGAGCAGTATCCGGGCAACAATGAAAAAATTGCAAAAATGGCAATTTTATATGATGGTCAGGTAAAAATGGCGCATCTTGCGATCGTTGCAGGTTATTCTGTCAACGGTGTTGCCAGACTGCACACAGAGATTTTGAAAAAAGAGCAGTTAAAAGATTTCTATGAGATGATGCCGCAGAAGTTCAATAACAAAACCAATGGTATCACACAGAGACGTTTCTTAGCACATGCGAACCCGCTTCTGGCTGACTGGGTGACAGCACATGTGGGAGAAGGCTGGATCACAGACCTTTCCCAGATCAGGAAACTTGCGCCTTATGCAGATGATAAAAAAGCACAGCAGGAGTTTCTTGAGATCAAACACCAGAATAAAGTACGTCTTGCAAAATATATCAAAGAGCACAATGGAATTGATGTTGATCCGGATTCCATCTTTGATGTACAGGTAAAACGTCTTCATGAGTACAAACGTCAGCTGTTGAATATCCTTCATGTTATGTATCTCTATAATGAGATCAAAGAGCATCCGGATATGGAATTTGTTCCAAGAACATTCATTTTTGGTGCAAAGGCAGCAGCCGGTTATAAAAATGCAAAACTTACCATTAAACTGATCAACAGCGTTGCAGAAGTGATCAACAATGATAAGAGTATCAATAATAAGATCAAAGTGGTATTTATCGAGGACTACAAAGTTTCCAATGCAGAGTGGATCTTTGCAGCAGCAGATGTCAGCGAGCAGATCTCAACTGCAAGTAAAGAGGCATCCGGTACCGGTAATATGAAGTTCATGTTAAACGGCGCCCTGACACTTGGAACGATGGACGGTGCGAATGTTGAAATGTACGAGGAAGTCGGACCGGATAATATGTTTATTTTCGGTATGAGCTCTGACGAAGTGATCGCACATGAGCATAACCGTGATTATGATCCGATGCAGATTTTCAACACAGATCAGGATATCCGCAAAGTTCTGACACAGTTAGTGAACGGATTCTACTCACCGAATGACTCCGAACTTTTCCGTGACCTGTACAATTCACTGCTGAATACACACAGTACACAGTATGCGGATACTTACTTCATTCTTGCAGACTTCCGTTCTTATGCAGAAGCGCAGAAGAAGATCATGGAGTATTACAAGAACAAGAGCGCCTGGGCAAAGAGCGCTATCTTAAACACTGCACATTCCGGCAAGTTCTCATCCGACAGAACGATTCAGGAATATGTGGATGATATCTGGCATTTACCGAAGGTGAAGGTTGATGTGGAATAAAGAATAAATGTTTTAATCAGAAGGCAGTTCTGTGATAGGTATATAGTCATTGCTTGGGAAACGTATCTATCATGGAACTGCATTTTTGAAATCTAAAAGTATTTTCAGCAAGCTGATTTGAAAGGCACTAAATCATTATGAAAAATATAACTTTTTTAGACAGCATTAAATGTGCTGTAAAGGGAATGAAGTATGCTTTTAAAACAGAAAAAAATTTTAAATATTATTTCTTTATTGCCTTATTTTTTCTGATTTTAAATATTTTATTAAAATCAACAAAACTGGATTACATTTTGTACATAATTGTAACAAGTGGAGTTTTGATGGCTGAATTAGCGAATACAGCTATTGAACATGTTGCAAATGCTATATCAGGTGAATACAATGAGGAGATTCGATTAGCAAAAGATATTGGTTCGGGTATTGTTTTAATGCAGGGATTTGCTTTTTTTATTGTAGAGGGAATAGTTTTTATCACTAAATTTGTGTAAACAAGAGAGGAAAGACCCGGCAGGCAATCCTATTTGGGATGCGCTGGATCATAACAGAACATATATGATAATTTTAGATATGTATTTAACGATGTTATCCGTTATATTGGGTGGTATATTGAACATGCTTTTTGTAAAAACAAATTTTTATAAAAAGTATAAATATCCGATTGACTGTAACAGAAAATTCAGGGATGGGAAAAGGATATTTGGAGACAATAAAACATGGATAGGTATTGTGTCCATGATTGTCTGTTGCATCTTATCTCAGGTATTTATAGGTTTTATCTGTAATGCTTTCAATATCAATAATCATAACCAAATCTATCGTTTTTATGAAAATAAAGTAGGGGTTAATGTTTTGACAGGATTTTTGTTCGGCTTTATGTACATGTTGTTTGAACTGCCAAATTCATTTATAAAAAGAAGATTGGATATTGAATGTGGAAAAACAAATACAAATATAATAGGAAAATTATTCTTTGTCATAGATCAGATCGATTCCCTCATAGGAGTCATGCTGATTTTAGTGATATTTGCTAAAATCTCCTGGAAACAATACTTTGCGTATATTTTCATTGGTGGATTCACTCATATTATGGTAAACTTATTTTTATACAAAATCAAAGTCAGGAGAAATGTATGAAAAGGGAAAAGAAGTTATTCATCGGATGCTTTAATAAATCGGTTATTTTAACGTACATTGGAGTTATTTTTGCCCTTGCAGGAATTTTTATATTAATAGATTTACAGGAAGCAGAGCAAATGAACCTTGTGATGTTTTGTCTGATCATTTCTGGTCTGTGTGATTTGTTTGATGGCTTTATTGCCAGAAAATGCAATAGAAATGAAACACAAAAAGCTTTTGGAGTTCAGATCGATACATTATGCGATATTATCTCATTTGTTATATTTCCGTCGATTCTTTTGTATAAAATGGCATTTCAGCATCATTCTCAGATGGTATTTGCGGTTTCTATCGTGATGATTATTTTATATGTTTTGTGTGGTATTACCCGGCTGGCATGGTTTAATATATTAGCCAATGCCGAAAGTAAAACAACTTATTATCAGGGTGTACCAGTTACATACATTTCGTTTGTTGTCCCTGTTTTTTATGTGGGCATTCAAAGAATTCCCTTCCTGATGCGCAATATAAATGATATATTTGTGATCCTATATGGTGTTATGGGATTTTTGTTTGTGGCGAATTTGAAAATAAAAAAACCATCAGGAAAATGGTATGTATTTTTTTCGGTCGCTGCGATTGTCACAGTGGTATTACTTTTTATTTAGTGGTGGTTATGGTTAAAATTTATCATAGAGACAGTAAAAAACTGATAGAAGAAAAAGAATATCAGGAAGAGTTATTGATATTTTTATATAAAACAGTGATAGGAAGATGCTTATTAAAGTTATTTATTGCCAGACCATGGTTCAGCAATTTAAGAGCAAGATATCAGAAGAGCCCTGAATCAAAAAAAGATATTTTGCCGTTTGTAAAAGAATATCATGTAGATATCTCCGATTATAATATTGATCACTTTGACAGTTTTAATGATTTTTTTACAAGGAAAAGAATGTATGGAACGACAACCCGGTCAAATGAATTGATGGCAATTGCTGACAGCAAATTATCTGTTTATAGAGTTGATGAAAAACTGAAATTGAATATAAAGAATTCTATTTATGAATTAAAAGATATTATTCAACAGAAAGAAATTGCTGATTTATATAAAAACGGATATGCTCTTGTGTTCAGGTTAGCGGTGAATGACTATCATCGTTATGTATTTTTTGATGATGGTGAATTAATTTCTTCTGAATTTATAAAAGGTGAATTGCATACCATAAGGCCTGTTTCTGAAAAATATAAAGTGTATGCCAGAAACAGCAGGGTTGTGAATGTCATGGATTCAAAATCGTTTGGTATCATTACGCAGGTTGAAATAGGTGCTTTACTTGTGGGGAAAATTGTCAATCATAATACTCATATGTTCAGCAGGCTGGAAGAAAAAGGTTATTTTGAATATGGTGGTTCTACTATTGTAATGTTTTTTCCACCCAATATCATGATAGATGAAGATATATTAAGACAATCTCAGGCGGGATATGAAACTCAGGTTTTCATAGGTGATAAAATCGGACAAAGAAAGGAATAAAGAGCCATGTTTGCTGCATTAAAAAGGTTAAATATTTATCAAAAAGAAATGTATCCAATCATTTCAAGATTATTATTAGGATATTTGGTGTTTGGTGAAATTTATTTTATCATTCTGTTAAATCATGGAATTATAGATGTGAAGTTTGGGATACAGGAACTGGTTTGTGGATTTACTGTATTTAGTTTTCTGTTCTGGCTTAGGATCGCAGATGATTTTAAGGATTATGAACTTGATTGCAGATTATTTAAAGAGCGGCCATTGCCTTCTGGAAGAGTGACGAAAAAGGATTTGGGTATTTTTATAACAATATTAATCGCTATTACTCTGGTCTTAAATTTTATTTACATGAATAATTTTTTGTTTTGTGTTTTATTATATACCTACGGCTCCTTCATGGCGGTATGGTTTTTCCAAAAACATAAAATTGCGAAATCATTACCTCTGGCTTTAGTTACGCATAATCCTGTTCAGATATTTATCAATCTTTACATAGTATCATTTACAGTTATTAAATATCAGCTGCCATTTTTTGATCTGACGAATATGCTGGCATTGCTGACTTTGTATTTTCCAGCTTTGATCTGGGAAGTTTCAAGAAAAATAAAAGCTCCTGAGGAGGAGACGGAATATGTAACATACAGCAAACTTTTTGGATACAAAAAAGCAGTTAATTTCGTATTTATTGTTACATGGATTGATATTTTTACAAATTTTGCTTTAGTCTGGAATTTAAATAAATGGTCCGTGCTCGCATTGTTACTCAATGTGTTATGGTGCAGCTGGAAATTTGTTGAATTTAAAAAGAATCCTACCAAATACAAAATTGTAACAAAAGTAGAAATGTATACGTATATTCAGGAATCACTGATGATTCTAACCATTATCCTGTACATTATCATGCATAGATAAACTTGGAGAAAAAATGAAACACAGAAATTTGGAAATTTTGAGAGAACATTATATCAACGTTCCTGATTTTATTGTTGTTGACGGTAAAGAGGAATTGGATCTCAGTTTTTCAAAAGAGGAATTGTTTGCAGTCCGCTCCTCTTTTGAGGTGGAAGATAATGATGAGAACAGTTTTGCAGGACAGTTTGATACTTTTTTAAATATAAACAGAAGGGATGTTTCTTTTTATATTGATAAAGTAAAAGAGAGTTATAAAAAATTAAATATCACAAATACGGCATCAAAAGTAATTGTCCAGGAAATGATACAGTCAGATTATTCAGGTGTTATTTTCACAGCAAATCCAACTGGAATTTTAAATGAAATGGTCATTGTAGCTGGGGAAGGATTAGGGTGTAATATCGTTGAAGATAAAATTTCCACAACAACTTATTATTACAATGTGGATGACAAAAACTATTACTTTGAAAATGAAAACATATTAAATAAAAATATATTAAATGACTTAATTGAAATTGCTGTCAAAATAAAAAAAATTTTTCAGAAAGATATGGATATTGAGTATGCAGTTAAAGATGATAATGTCTACATTTTACAGGCAAGACCAATTACAACTTTAAAATACAGTAAGACGGTCATTTTAGATAATAGTAATATTGTTGAGAGTTATCCGGGAATCTCGCTGCCGTTGACTCAGAGTTTTGCAAAGCAGATTTATGCAGATGTTTTTAAACATTGTATTTATCACTTATCCCAAAAGGATAAAAATTTAGTGGACGGTATGTCAGATCATTTAGATCATATGCTGGCATGCACAAATGGAAGAATTTATTATAATATCAATAATTGGTATCTGATCATCAAGTTATTACCATGCTCAGACAAATTAATTAAAATATGGCAGGAAATGTTAGGGGTTGAGAATAAATATGTAAATGATGAAAAGATACCTGTTACATTTTTAACGAAAATAAAAATTGTGATTTCATTCTTGCACTTTTTAAAATCAACTCCCAGATCAATGGAAAAATTGAACAGAAAATTTGAGGCTGATTTAATAATTTTTAAGGAGCAGGTTCAATCTCAAAATTCGCTTCAGGATTTATTAGATACCTATAAAGTGATAGAAGCGGCAATTTCCAGTGACTGGTATATTACACTGATCAATGATATGTATACTTTTATTTATACAGGACTTTTATCGAAAAAAGAGAAGGAGCAATTAAATGATATTAAGAACCTTGAGAGCATGAAGCCGGTCATGGCTCTTAATATGCTGATTCATGTTTATAAAAAAGAAAAAAAATCGAATCGGTTTAATAAATTATTTGAGCAATATATCGAATTGTATGGCGACAGATGTCTGGGCGAATTAAAGCTTGAAACACAGACTTACAGAGTGAATCCGGATTTGTTATTGGAGTATATTCAAACACATAATGAGACCAGTCTGGACAAGACAAGTGAAAATATGAAAGAAAATAGAAAGTTAAAGAAAGCAAAACTTGGCATTTATAACAGGGAAATCTCAAGATTAAACAGAACCCGGATTTTTGGGCTGGCAAGAAGTATTTTCCTGAAAATTGGTGAAATTCTGACCGCAGAGGGAAAATTAGAACATAGAGAAGACATTTTTTATCTGTTTTTGGATGAGATTAACGAAAAGGATTCTTATATCGGACTGGTAAAGGCGAGAAAAATTGAATATAGAAAAAATGAAAATATTCCAGCTTATAGCAGGCTGGTTTACGCAGATGAAATCGTTGAAAAACATTTTGAAAATATCAGTATGATAAACAATCATGACAATTTATTTGGAATAGGTTCTTCGATGGGAATCGTGGAAGGGGAAGTGATTGTTGTAAAAGAAGCTGATTCCAACCTAAGTGTTAAAAATAAAATTATAGTCGCAGAATCGACAGATCCGGGATGGGTATTGCTGATCAAGGATGCGAAAGGGATTATTGTAGAGAGAGGTTCTATTTTAAGCCATACGGCGATCATTACAAGAGAACTGAAAAAGCCTTCTATTGTAAATGTTAAAAATGCAACAGGGCTGCTCAAGAACGGAGACAGAGTGCAGTTAGATGCATACAAGGGAATTGTAAGAAGAATAGATGGAACTTTATAAATGGAGAAGCATATGAACTATAAAGTGATTTATGGAAAAAACGATCTGGTATATACAGGTTTTTTGGCATTACCCGGCAAATTATATCAAAAGAATGAGCTGACACAGGATTATGATACAGAATATAAACTATTACATGAAAAACACACCTTAAGTAAATATTTTAACATTACACCTTTTGTTGTAATTGATAAAAACAGCCAGATGCCTGTTGCACGATGTATGTTGACATATTATCCGGAGGATGATGTCGCATATTTTGGCTTTTTTGAATGTATCGGACAGCAGGAAATAGCAGAACAATTGTTAGATACTGTTTCAAAAAAAGCCAAAAAGGATGGAAAAACGAAATTGTCAGGTCCTGTGGATGCTTCTTTTTGGATAAAATACAGATTGAAAATTAATTTGTTTGATAGAATTCCGTATACAGGGGAACCGTATAATAAAAATTATTATTATAAATTACTCTCGGATTGCGGGTTTGTAGTACAAAATCATTATACATCTAATATTTATCCTATTATAGATATGGATTATTATAACGAGAAATTCGAGAAACGTTATGAACAATTTCTGAATAAGGGTTATGAGATCAAAAGCCCTGCGAAGAAGAACTATCCATATATCATGGAAAAAGTGTATGAACTGATCATGGATTTATACAGTGATTTTCCGGCTTTTAAGTATATTGAAAAAGAAGATTTTATGGATATTTTCGGCTCTTATAAATACATATTAGACTATGATATGGTTAAAATTGCTTTCTATAAAGAAGAAGTTGTTGGATTCTTTATAAGTGTTCCGAATTATGCTAATTTGCCTTATAAATTAAATGTCAGAAATTTTTTTAAAATTCTTCAAATAAAAAATAAACCGGATGAATATGTGATGCTTTATATGGGAGTAGATAGAAGACATCTGGGATTAGGGAATGCATTATCTAATGTTATCACAATGGAATTAAAGAATAAACATGTTCCGAGTATTGGTGCATTAGTAAGAGATGGTAAAATCACACAGAGTTATGCAAGTGAATTAATTCGGGACAGATATGAATATGTATTATTGGAAAAGAAGCTGTAAGGAGAAAAAGGTATGGTCAGTGTATTTCAGGAAACATGGAATGAAAGGAGAGGCAAAAGGTATTATTGAAATGGGGCATGATTTTGGACTTTCTGAGGAGGATATTTTAGCAAGACTTCAAAAAAAGTTGAATGTTTCACTACAAAAAGCACAGGAATATATTTCCGCATATAAAAAACAGAACGCATAAGAAAAGATAAACAGTTACAAAAAGGGCGTGTGAAAAAACGAGAGTTTTTTCATTCGTCCTTTTGCTTATAGTTATAATAATAGCTATATTACATAAAAAAGGGTATAGTCCCCCTTACCCCATAAGAATAATATTATGAAATCTTATGCGG
>ERZ791815.1576-NODE-1576-length-13267-cov-4.040342_pt1 | contig 13267 bp, 18 predicted proteins | sample MGYA00510302_ERZ791815 | MGnify/ENA primary metagenome ERZ791815 (study PRJEB30046, sample SAMN00791995) | human gut metagenome | study: EMG produced TPA metagenomics assembly of the A metagenome-wide association study of gut microbiota in type 2... | reverse complement strand
GCCTATTTCTTATGCAAAAAAATCAAAAATTGTGTTGACATCTCTTAACAGGTCTAAAAAGTCCGCCCATTGTCTCCGGTGTGTCGGACATGCACCCGTCGGATTGTCCAAACGTGGAAGAGACACGGAATCCGATGCAGACATTCAGCCGGAAGAAATGCTCACATTTTTCTCCAACGAATTTCCCTCTGCATTTTCATCTGAAATCCCACGGTGTGATCTTCTAATAATATTACTAATTACCCAAAAGAATTCTATGCTTATTATGACAATTCCTTCTGTTTTCTAATCGTGCCGTTCCTCATCACACGCATAGGTCTCACAAAATCTTCCCGAAAATGCCGGAAACTCACCACCCGCATACAGGTGTGAGGTATCTCCGAACCCGCAGACGCGGAAAGATGCCACGCCGGGACGGCGCTCCTCGGTATACACCGTGGTGACGGACGTCGGCGCCGCGCAGGTATAATGCCACAGAATCATCGGTGACACATTCATCAGGTGCGACAGCAGCACACACTCCAGACCGAAGTGGCAGAAGAACACAAGCGTATCGCAGTTCGCCTTTGCGACGCGGTAGATGTCGCCCTCGCGCACATAGCCGTGCTCCGCCAGCAGGGCATCAAAATTTGATACCACCCAGCCATACTCTGCACCTACGCCAACGTCCGGTTTCTTTTGCACACGGATGCCGTTTCCCTCATGCGCTCCGGGAGCCAGTCCCTCACGCATAGCCTGCTGCGTCGCCCACAGGTCGCGCCGGAAGAACTCCTCTTCTCTCGTCCAGTCCTCCGGCAGCCAGTCCCAGGCGATCGACTTTTGATCCGGGCAATCCGGTCGGTCGATCTTCGTGTCGAACTCCCTGAGCCACAGACATTCCTTTGCCTCGCGGTTCATCTTCTGTAACGTCAGGGACGCCGTATCCTTCGCCCGCCCGAGCGGCGACACATAGAACTCCTTAACAGGAAGCTTTGACAGGCGTTCTGACAAAAGCTCTGCCTCGCGCCAGCCCTTTTCTGTCAGGGTATCATGCTCATAATCCGGATCCCCGTGCCGTACAATCAATAATCTCATACTGCCGCAAATGCCTCCGCAAGATCTTCAATAATATCGTCCACATTCTCTGTTCCAATCGACAGACGGATGGTGTTCGGCTTGATGCCCTGCTCTAACAGTTCCTCCGTCGTGAGCTGGGAATGTGTCGTGGATGCCGGATGAATCACGAGCGACTTCACATCCGCCACATTGGCAAGCAAGGAGAACAGCTCCAGATGATCGATGAAGTCTTTTGCGGTCTGCTCGTCTCCCTTGATCTCGAACGTAAAGATCGAACCGCCGCCGTTCGGGAAATATTTTTTGTAGAGTGCCTGCTGCGCCGGATCCTCCGATACCGACGGATGATGCACCTTCTCCACCTTCGGGTTGTTGTTCAGATATTCTACGACCTTTAATGCATTCTCCACATGGCGCTCCACACGCAGCGACAATGTCTCAAGTCCCTGTAAAAACAGGAAAGAGTGGAACGGAGAGATGGTTGCACCGGTGTCGCGCAGTAAAATGGCGCGGATCTTTGTGACGAACGCTGCCGGTCCTGCCGCCTTTGTAAAACTGATGCCGTGGTAGCTCGGATTCGGCTCCGTCAAGGACGGGAACTTGCCGCTTGCCTCCCAGTCAAACTTTCCGCCGTCCACGATCACGCCGCCGATGGCTGTTCCGTGTCCGCCGATAAACTTGGTTGCCGAGTGAACGACAATATCTGCTCCGTACTCAAGCGGGCGGACCAGATACGGCGTTGCAAAAGTGTTGTCCACAACCAGCGGAATCTGATGCGCATGCGCGATCGCTGCGATCTTCTCAATATCCACAACGTCCGAGTTCGGGTTGCCGAGCGTCTCAATGTGGATCGCTCTGGTGTTCTCCTGGATTGCCTGCTCCACCTCGTCGTAATTGAATGGATCGACGAAAGTTGTCGTGATACCATACTCCGGGAATGTATGTGCCAATAGATTGTAGGTGCCGCCGTAGATGTTGTTTGCAGCCACGATGTGCTCGCCAGCATGCGCCAGATTCTGGAGTGTATAGGCGATCGCCGCCGCACCGGAAGCCACGGCAAGCGCTGCCACACCGCCCTCCAAAGCTGCTATTCTCTGCTCGAAGACATCCTCGGTCGGGTTTGTTAATCTGCCATAGATATTTCCCGCATCGGTCAGTCCGAAACGCGCCGCCGCATGCTCACTGTTGTTGAATACATAAGAGGATGTCTGGTAGATCGGCACTGCTCTCGCTCCGGTCACCGGATCTGCCTCCTCCTGTCCTACGTGAAGCTGTAATGTCTCAAATTTTAACTTTCTGTCCTTTAATGCTTTTCCCATGTTATGTTTCTCCTTTTATTTTCATTTTGGAAGTTCTGTCTGTTGATAATCTGATGATAACATGAGAAAACCAACCTGTCTAATATGAAAAAAAAAGCACCAGTTATAGGTTATTCCTATAGCTGGTGTTTTCTAATCTAATCCTCTTTTTTAAAGATTGCATTGCGCACTTTTGCGAGTGCATTCAAAAGAATCGTTCCAAGCACACAGCAGCAGATGATCTCTCCCGCTCCGACGGTCAGCATGTAAAACGGAATCGACCAGTCTCTTCCGCCATATTCCATGGTAAGTCCATATCCGTAGCGGAGTACCAGCGGAATGATGATGATATTTGATACCACCGGCGCGAGCGTGCATAAAAACTTGTGCTTGCGGAGCAGATATGTTCCGACTGCGCCGAGCAGCGTCGCCAGACTGCCGAAGATCACATCATAGATGGCTGCTCCCGTCAGAAGGTTGGCAAGCAGACATCCCACAAACAGTCCCGGAATTGCCGCCGGTGTAAAGTACGGCAGAATGGTCAGCGCCTCGGAAATCCGGACCTGAATGGCTCCCGATGCCAGGTTGAACGCACTGATAAAATAGGTCAGCACGACATAGATTGCTGCAATCATCGCAGCGTGCACAATGAATTGTACCTTAGAGTTTCTCATATTCTGTTCTCCTTTAGTTTTGTTTTACGAGTGGAAGGTCTCGAACACTCGATTCATTTAACGCCGGAAATCGGCGGCAAGCCCGCTTAGACCTTGTTTTTATGGGCTACGCAACGTCTGACATTTTATCACAGTCTGCCAAAAAAGGCAACGGCAAAATTTCTCCCGTAAAATTTTTCACGCAAAAAACTGCTCCGCGAGCGTAATGCTCCCAATATAAACCACCGGTCCTGTCATGTCAATTCTGCCGTCCCGGGCAAATTCCACCAGAAGCTCCCCGCCGTGCATATGCACCGTCACACGGTCGCCGACAAATCCCATCTTGTGCGATGCGGCAGCCGCTGCACAGGCTCCTGTTCCCGACGCGTATGTATAACCCGCACCGCGCTCATAGATCTCGATCTGAATATTTTCCCGGTCGAGCACCTGACAGAGCTGCATGTTGATACGGTTCGGAAAATATCTGGAATTTTCCACATACGGGCCAAGCTGCATCGCTTTTTTCTGGCTGACCTCCTCGAGCATCAGCACACAATTTGGATTTCCCAGGGAGACGCAGGTCGCGTTATAGAAATTATCGCCAAAAAAGATCGCCTCGTTGACAATCTCCCCCTCAAACCCGACCACCGGGATTTCCTTTGCCACAAACTCCGGGTATCCCATGTCCACGCGCATGAGATCGCCCTGCTCGTTTAAAAACGTCACCCTGGTCTCACCCGCTTTTGTGTGCAGCACATAGCTCTCCTCTGTCACATACCCCATATCTTTTAAATATTTGGAAAAAATGCGGATACCGTTTCCGCTCTTCTCCGCCTCACTCCCGTCCGGGTTGAAAATGCGCACCCGCATTTTGTCCCCATCAAAAAAAGGGCCATAGAGAATGCCGTCTGCTCCGACTCCCAAATTGCGCCGGCAAAGTGCTTCCACCTGCCTTTCCTGCAATTCACATGCATTGCGATTCGGATCGTAGATCAAATAATCATTCCCCAGCCCATGGTATTTACGCAGTGTTATCTCTGCCATAAATGTCTCCGGTATCTGTTCTTATTCTATTATATGCTGTATTGGCGCGGATGCCATCTCTTCAGGGATATCCTGCTCCTCTTCCGTCTGCTTGTTCTGCTCGATCAGGCTGCGGATCGCCTCCGTCTTCTCATGAAGAATCTTGTCGATCTGCCCTTTTGTCACCTCATCGGTCACTTCCTCATTGCCGTAATTCGCCGAGCTGACTGTCAGCTCCGGCTCCACAGGAAGCTGCTGCCCGGTAACCGCATCCTCTTTCTCCCCAGTCTGTTCTTCCTTTGGCTCCGCATACGGTGTCGGTATATAATTCACATTCCAGTATTTTACAATACTGCGGTGCATCCGTTCCTGCTTGTCTCTCTCATCGATTCTATCCAACATATACTGTCGACCTGCCCCACTTATTTTCTAATTTATTTATACTACAAATTCTGCCGTACTTCCATAACATTTTGCATTTCCTGCTGAAAATTTTCTGTATAAAAACGCCCCGAATGAAGCATGCTTTTTAACAGAAAATCAAACCGGAGGAAACGCATCATGTCTTCATACAAAGTTGAAATCTGCGGTGTCAACACCGCGAAGCTGCCTGTTTTAAAAGAAGAGGAAAAGGACGCTCTCTTCACACGCATCAAACAGGGAGATGCCGCTGCCCGCGAAACCTACATCAAGGGAAACCTCCGCCTCGTCTTAAGTGTGATCAAGCGTTTTTCCGGAAACCACGAGAATGTGGATGATCTCTTTCAGATCGGATGCATCGGTCTGATCAAATCCATCGACAACTTCAATCCTGCACTGGGCGTAAAGTTCTCCACCTATGCGGTTCCGATGATTGTACTTAGTCGAAAAATCATTTTAAATCTATATTGATATTGTTATCATTGATTGTAATTCTATTTATTAACATTCTCAATGTGGTCTGTTGTTCTTCTATGGACATATATTTCCATGTTTCTCGAAGATTCGTAACAAGTTCTGCTGTATTTATTTTTTGATCTAAATTTTTTCTCTTTATTTGTTCTTCTTTTATTTTGTCTTCAATTTCCTTTAATTTTTCTCTTTGCTCTTGTATTGTTTCAAGTAATAAGTCATTTTCGGATTCGGCATATAAATTATATAATCGTTTTATTTTCTTTTGACACAAATCGTAATTTTCTTGTAACTCTTTGATTATATCCGTTTCTTCTATATTTGATGTGTCTATTATATCACCATTTTCATCTTCTTTCAAAGAAAACAAATAATTTAATACAGCCTCTTCCACTTCATGTGCCCAAACTCTTTCTTGCACACAATTTTCGTCTTTGATAAGATATTTTTTACTTGTTTGCTGTGAATAACATACTAATTTACATCCATTTTTTCCCCATTTTTGGTATCTCATTTTTGCGCCGCAATGACCACAATACACTAGACCAGTTAATAAATGCTTGGAAAAAGCGACTTTATTAATTGATCTTTCGTTCATACACTTTATGGCTTTATCATATATTTCCTTACTTATAATTGCTTCGTGGCGTCCCTTGTATTCTTCTCCATTATATTCTATTACACCATAGTTACTTTTTCTAGTTAATATTTGCATAACAAGTTTATCATATTTTAGGTCAAGAATATCGGCAATTGCTTGAGGAGATTTGCCGTCTATATATAGTGAATAAATTTTTCTTACTTTATCTGCGTCATTGTTCGGAACAAGGATTCCTTGATTTTTATCATAATCATATCCAAAGGGAATTCGACCACCTCCCATCCAATATCCATCTTTTACACGCTCCTTCATTCCCATCCTGGTACGAAGACGTATATTTTCTCGTTCCAACTGAGCAAAAGCAGATAAGATCCCAATCATAAGTTTTCCCATTGGGGTCGATGTGTCTAATGTCTCATTAAGAGATACAAAACTTACCTCATTAGGGATAAATACATCCTCTATAAGATACAATGTATCTTTTTGTGATCGAGATAAACGATCTAACTTGTATACAATACAATGAGATATTTTTCCATCCTGTGCGTTTTTTATAAGCCTTTGGATTTCCGGACGATTTATATTACTGCCAGACCATCCACCGTCTATATAAAACTCATAATTTTTTATACCCTTAGATACACAATATGCTGCCAATTGCTCTTTTTGAGCATCAATTGAATACCCATCTTCTGCTTGAGCGTCTGTTGAAACTCTAATATAAATTGCTGCAATTTTATTTATATGCTTGTTTTTCTCCATAAATTCCTCATAAAAAATAATAGGTATACTTTGTTTCAGCACACCTATTATATCATGTCTATTTATTGCTTTCAACTATATTCATTTATCTGCATTTTTTGTCGAAATGTCATTGAGTTGTTTTCTTTTTTTTTGAATAAAGATAAGATAAGACGGATTTGATAAGATTGGATCATGAATTTCCTTCCCGTTTTTTGTAACATTGATAACAAAACTTATTTTTCTCACCTTCTTTCTATATATTGGTAGTATTACCAATATTTATATTATTATTCATTAATCCACTCCTGTACTTCCAATTCCACCTCGATCAATATTTCCCAAACTAGATACTTCTTCAAAGTGAATTTCAGGTTGAATTTTCTGGATTTCAAACTGGCAAATTCTATCATTTTTATGAATTACAGTGTCTCTAAGTGCAATCGCTGGAAATCTCCATTCGTCATTGTCTCCGCTATATGAGTTATCAATTTGACCTACAGAATTTGCTAAAATAATACCAAAGTTTTTATATGTACTACTACGAGGATATACGTTTGCTTTGTATCCTTTTGGCAATTTCATCCCAACACCAAGACGAATCAGCTTAAAATCTCCTACCTTCATTTCTACTGTTTCTGCCGCTCGAAGATCAATCAAATCGCCTTTACTAATTTTCTCTAGTTTATCAATTTCATTATCAAAGTATTTAATTTTAATTGTTTCCATGTTATAAATTCTCCTTTAAAAATTTTATATACTTGTCCCATTCGCTAATAGAATAGATATACTCTTTGCCTTTTAAGCCTTTTAATTTCATATCTGTTTTTATATTCTCAATTGGATTCTTTTTTGTTGCCAATGTTTTGATAAAATCATTGGTAATTATTCCTACGCTTAATCGCTTGTTTTCTGGTGTATTTACAAATATATTCTTGTAAGACTGCAATTCTTCGTCTGGTATTTTATAGTTCTTATTTCGTGGCAAATTCTTTGATGAAAATGGGGTTATACCAGAACCGTTTGTCTTTGGTTTTAGTAACGGGATAATTTTATCAGAATCGACATATTTGAATTTGAAGAGAATTTCTGAATCAGTTTCTTCTATATCAAAGATAATAGACTGGTCAATTTCATTGATTGCCTTTAAAATATTGTGTCCTCTTCCAAGAGAAGGTATGTATGCAATAAGAATATCTCTATTGTCGTGAAATATTTTGTTTCCATGTTGGCAATCAATATAACAATCTATATCTTCTAAGTTCCCATTTAGTTTTCGTGTGAAATCATTTGTCCATTCGTTATATGGAACTTTAATACGGTAAGTTCCTTTAAATTTATCTATTAAATAACTCGTTATGTATCACCTCTTCTTTATTTTGAAATTTTATCTAAACAAGCATTAAATCCCTCATTCCTCTCTTTTTCAGTAACTGTTCGCCAATCATCATTCTCATAAATAATTGTTTCTTTCCTCTTCGGCAACTCTCTGAGCGGACAAAAGCTTGCTCTACTTGCTGAAAGATATGATCCGTCATAATAGTTATATACTGGAAGGCAATATAATCCTCCTGGATCACAATCAGATAATCGACAATCTGCGCAACACTCCGGCATATCCATAATCAATACTGCTTTAGCCATACCTCACACTCCTTTATTCTGCCGCATATTCCAATTCGTCCTTAAGATATTCTGTCAATTCATCTACTGTCTCAATGTCTTCTCCCGCACGAATTTCTGCAACTAACAACTCAATGCTTTCAAATCTGCTTATTACTTTTGCTAATTCTTCCATAATCATTTTCCCTTTCTGTCATTTAATTAACTTTCGATTCCCGGTTTCTCGCACCGTTCAAATTCGATAATCCAAACCCACGGATTCGCATTCCAACCGTAGCGATCAAGGTCAGAATTCTTGATGGTGGAATCCCATAACCATGCGAATTGCTCCCTTGCAATTCCATATTCCTTATCAACTTCTGTTCCATAATTCTTTTCACTATATCCGATATCTTCATAAAAAAGGTTTCCAACACCTTCATTCTCTGCTTGTTGTGGAGTAATCTCCTGCAACCGCTCCACTCTCACATTCGTAACCTTAAGCCATATGCGCGCGGCTTCTTTTGGCATGTGGATGGAAGGTTTCCATTTCGTAATATCCGCAATGTCATTTCTTTGCCAATCTTCGTAGTAATAGTATCCGTTCGGTGCCTTTTTCCATGTTTCCCGGACATACAGGATATTGCCCGGCTCGCAAGGCAACTTAAAGAATTTCTCTCCATACCCATCTGCAAATGTACCTCTACACGATATGTACCCTTTAGGTGTAAAAGCGGTATACCCCCATACTGCATCATCAGGAATATAGCCTTTTACACTTCTTCTCGTTGCACCTTTTCTTCCCTCCAGAATCGCCCGAACCATTTCGGTATTGAATAAAATTGGCAACACTCTATTCATCCTCTGGCTCCTCCTCGTAGCAACTATACACAATTGTGTTGTCTACATCGCAATCACTGTTATTCCATTCAATATCTTCTAATGCTCTGTCTTTCGCAATCTGAATAGCTTCTGCTTCTGTATCCGCTTCTATGTCATCATAGTCAATCGTAAGCTGTAACCCTACACTTGCATTCCACTTAGCCATCTACTCCACCGCCTTTCACAATCTCGATTGCCTTGTTAATTTTGATCACTGTTCTTTCCCCCCATCAGACTCCCATCCTCTCTGTAGAGCGGATTCTTTTCTTTCTCTAACTGCTTCACAACCGAATCCACATCATAGGCGGTCGGCTGCGAATCAATAAAATCGAGAATTGCTTTCATCTGACTTTTATTGTAATTTCGCCCATTGAACTGCAAATTGTCTGCATCAATCAATCTTCCCATCGTTCGCCCTCCTGTTCCAATCTGTAGTTGCTTTCGTTCGCTCGTCTTTCCCTGTTCTGATGCCTCCGCCCGGATCCATATACATCTCACATTCATAGCTTTTTGGGAGTTCTGTTCCGCATTTCATACATTTGATTTTGAACATTACCCCAACAGCCAAATGTGATGACTTATTTGTAATGGTTAAGAACATTGCTTCTCCGCCGCAGAACGGACACGGTTTAAGTTCTTCACTCATTCTTCACACCCCTTTTCTTCCAACGCATTGTATAAGCGCAAGTATGTTTCAAAATCATTCGGGTTCATTTTGCCCGAAAAAAAATCCAAAAAATCCTTATTTCGCAAGCATTCTTCCGGTGTGCCGATTGCGCGGTACTCTTCCACCTCCGCTTCCAACTCCTCGATATATTCATCTTTATGGTCGCAGTTCTGGCAAATCTGTGTAGAAGTATTTGCAAACTCATTTTTGACATTGGGATTAACAACTGACGTATGCCAACGCTGGATCTCCTCCAATGCATTGACCGCCATTTCCAAATCTTCCATTCCGCATTCCCCGGCTACATGCTCCGCCGTATGCATCCGGTACTTGATTCTCTCGATTGCTTTGTTCTCTGTCATAGCTACTTCTCCTTTTAATCACAATATAAAACCATTTTGTTCTGAGCAAGAGATTGCTTTACATCAATTACGTGCTGATTCTTTGACCCCATCCACTTCAATGTAAGGTCTTTCTGCTCATCTATATATTCTCCGTCAACGAGAACATCTATATTAGAAATTATCTTTCTTCTCTTTTCCCACGCTTCAATGTCTTTTTTATCTAAAACAACACAATCAGCTTGTAATCCTGCAAAAGAACACATAATGTCGTTCCAACAAAAGCCAGTATATAACCAAATAGTTTTCTTAGGATATGAAATACGGATTTGTTTGACTAATTTGAGGATTTCATCAAGGTTCTGATCCGCTAAACATTCTCCACCAAGAAATGATACTCGTTTAATATATGGTCTATTAATAAGTTCCATAAACTTATTTTTTGTTTCTTCTGTCCACTCTTTTCCACCATTAAAATCCCATGTTTCAGAATTGAAGCAGTTTTTACAGTGAAATGGACAACCTTGGACGAAGAAGGAGACTCCAACTCCCTCTCCATTAGAAATATCAAGGTTACGTATACTCGCATACCTCATATTTAATCCTCCATATATTCCATGTCGTCCAAATGATAAACACGATCATGAATATCACCATACCTACCCTGATTACCACCATTTTTTGCAGTACCAATATAACCGCAAACTCTAAATGCTATATCCATTGTTGTATTGTCAGTGTTCCCACAGTTAGGACATTCCCATTTAAGTCTATTATTTTCGTCTGATACAAGAGGAATATCACCATCAAAACCACATTTTTCACAATAACAACTCTTTGTGTTAATCTCTGCATACATGATATTGTTATAAATAAACTTAATAACTTCTAATATAGCAGGAATATTATGACTCATACTTGGTACTTCAATATAGGAAATTGCTCCTCCTGGACTTAATTTCTGGAATTTTGATTCGATTCTTAACTTTTCAAATGCCGTAATATGTTCAAAGACAGGAATATGATATGAATTAGTAATATAATTTCTATCAAAGCCATCTAATTTTTCAAAGATATCGCTACCGAAACGAGATTTTAAGCACTTTGCAAATTTGTAAGTTGTGGACTCTAATGGTGTTCCGTACAAACTATAGTCAATGTTTTCAGCTTGTTTCCACTGATTACATTTATCATTTAACGCCTGCATAACCTTTAATCCAAATTTTTCGCCAATCCCTTCATCAGAATGAGAATGACCAGTCATAAATTTTACACACTCGTATAAACCAGCATAACCAAGCGAGATTGTAGAATAACCATCATAAAGAAGTCTGTCGATTTTCTCATGTTTCTTTAATCTAGCATATGCTCCATGCTGCCATAGAATAGGTGCTACATCAGAAGACGTACCGAGTAATCTTTCGTGTCTTGCCATAAGTGCTTTATGACACAACTCCGTTCTTTCCTCAAAAATTTCCCAAAACTTATCAAAATCTCCGTCAGATGAGAAAGCAATATCTGGAAGAGAAATTGTTACGACACCTTGATTAAATCGTCCATAATATTTATGTTTGTTTGGATCAAAATTCTTTGCGTTTGCAATATTCCCTACTTTATCTGTAAATCTGTCAACGGTCAGAAAACTTCGGCAGCCCATACATGTATAAACGTCACCCTTTAATTCAAGCATCATTTTTTCGGATATGTAATCAGGAACAAGTCTCTTAGATGAACATTCAGCAGCTAATTCTGTAAGATACCAATATTTAGAATCTTCTGTAATATTATCTTCTTCCAATACATAAATAAGCTTTGGAAATGCAGGAGCAATGTAAACACCATCTTCATTTTTTACCCCTTGAATTCTCTGGTGAAGCATTTCTTCAATTAACATTGCTAAGTCAGCTTTCTCACATTCGTTCTTTGCTTCATTCAGATACATAAAAATTGTGATAAAAGGTGCTTGTCCATTTGTTGTCATAAGTGTGACCAACTGATATTGGATTGTTTGAACGCCTTTTTCTATTTCTTCTTTCAATCGTTTATCTGTTATATTAACAACTTCTGCAAGATCTTCATTATACTCACTAATCAATCCATTATCATATAATTCTTCTGTTACTTTCTTTCTGATTGATTTTCTACTCACATTAACAAATGGAGCAAGATGTGCTAAAGAAATGCTCTGTCCTCCATATTGATTACTAGCAATCTGAGCAATTGCCTGTGTTTCGATATTGCAAGCAGTTGAAAAACTATGTGGCGTTTCAATAAGAGTTTCGCTAATTACGGTATTATTTTGAAGCATATCTTCAGAATTAACCAACCCACAGTTATGCATATGCTGCAAGAAGTAATCGGCATCATGAAAATGAATTAGTCCTTCATTATGAGCTTGAATTATTTCAGGAGATAATAAATATCTTTTTGTCATATCTGTACTAACAGATCCGGCAATATAATCTCTTTTGGTAGGATTTAATACTGGATTTTTATTTGCATTTTCATCTTTCCAATATTCGTCTTTATCTTCTACAAGGTCATGAATCTCTATGTCTGTTGTATTCTCATTTTCTCTCTGAAACTCACGAATACTTCTATATCCTTCATACGCTTTTGCAGTAAGTCTCTGCTTTTTTGTGATTAATTTATCATAAACCATTGATTCAATATCAGAGATACTTACTTCGTCTTTATTTTTGCACTCATTTTCAATCTCATTTGCAATATCTTCTGCAATTTTTGGCTTTACAATACCTGAACCATTCTTCATAGCTTTAAGAATTGCAGTTGAGATTTTTGATTTGTCAAAATCAACCTCTGAACAATCTCTTTTAATTACTTTTACTTTTGTCAATATGTATATTCTCCTTTCTAAATTACTGTTATGATTGCATAACCAAGTACACATGCTGCAATCGCTGCTACAGCTTTCCAATCAATCTCAAATTCTATACAATCTATAAAATTGAATTTCATTTTATCTCCTTTCTCGATTTCACAAGAAATCAACCTTTCTTAATCTTCACCAGAATTATTTTCTTTACTAATAGTACAAATTGCCACTAAACCTATCCCAATAATTCCACCAACAAATACCCCGCCTAAAAATGTTAAAATCATGCTCTCACCTCACATATCTTTAATCTTAATCTTCATGATTTCCAAATCTTTGTATTTACTAGAGTCGTATTTCGTATGATCCTTCATAATCATATGAGTCTGCTCATTACAAATTAGCTCGATCAATAATTTCCTTTCGTGTTTTGTGAAAATTTCCTCCGTCTTATCAAAGTTACTCATACTTTTACCTCACAATATTCCCACTTAGTTCTCCACATACCAATGTTTTATGCATAACTCCGTCATCAACATTTGCATGGGTTTTAATATTTTTAATAGTTCTAATACTATATTCTCTGTCACCTACGGTCACAGTCAGGAATTCATCTGTCTTAGATAGCAGTTCATTTGCCACACCATGACTTGTACACATATTATTAAAAAATATTTTT
>ERZ791815.1563-NODE-1563-length-13344-cov-5.110693_pt1 | contig 13344 bp, 5 predicted proteins | sample MGYA00510302_ERZ791815 | MGnify/ENA primary metagenome ERZ791815 (study PRJEB30046, sample SAMN00791995) | human gut metagenome | study: EMG produced TPA metagenomics assembly of the A metagenome-wide association study of gut microbiota in type 2... | reverse complement strand
TAACATTCAATGCATTACCACTCTGTTCATAGAGTTTAAAGTTACGCAAATTTATTATTTGGCAGATGATTTTTGCAAGGAATTTGCAGGTCAACAAGAAAAACATATGATTGAAGGCAATTCCCGTTCACATCGTAATAAGCCCAACCGCATGAGCGATGCGGAAATTATGGCAATCTTCATTCTGTTCCATTCAGGAGGTTTCCGCTGCCAAACACTATTATCAAAAATGTGTCTGTAAGCACTTGCCCCACTTGTTCCCACGAAGAGTTTCATATAACCGTTTCATAGAACTGGAGAAGGAAGTATTGCTTCCGCTGACTATTTTCATCAAGCAAGTCCTGCTGAGTGAGTGTACCGGAATCAGCTTTGTGGATTCCACTCCTTTGCGCGTCTGCCGTTACCAACGAATCTTGATTCACAAGACATTCGAGGGACTTGCCGAACGAGGCAAATGTTCTATAGGATGGTTCTTGGGGCTCAAACAGCATCTGATAATCAATGACAAAGGTAAGATGTTGAACTTCACGTTAATGATCCCCACTATCGGTAACAGCAACACACCAGTCATCATCACAAACAAGGATACACACCCGTACCGCATACTAAAGTAAATTCCCTTCAGAAACGCACCTCGGTCTGCATCAAATTGTGCCACAAAGCCATCGCAACAATGAAATAAGCGAAACTAAAAAAATAACAAACAATCACGCGAAACTGGTCAATCCAACTGATACTTCTCACTATATCATCACCCTTCTCAGTTAAAAGTTGCACGCTCCATTTCCGTTCCCCTACAAGTGATAACCACTTCGTAATTCTGGTCTGATGTCTCGGGTACCTTCACCGGAGTGAGCTGCAAATCCACTTCTCCGTAGGGAGCGAGCGCAGGCACAGAAGCGGTGGCTATCACCACACCTTTACAGCGGACTTCCACTTCCGATGGTTGGGAATCCGACAAGCCAAAGTTCTCTATCTTCAGCTTCAACACACGGGCATCTTTATCATACACCGGGCGGCAGGCAGACAACAGAGCAGGAGTATAGTCCACATAAGGCAAACGGGCATAGCCATACAACATCTTTCCATCAATAGTGCTACCCAGAAGTTTCGGAGCAAATTCATCTGCGGTGATGCCACTATTCTTCCCGTCAAAGACAACAATCAGGTCTTCCCCATCTTTTCTAGTCTTCAGCGCCTTGGCACCTCTGCCGAAATTCACCTCCGTAAACGAGCTGAAACGCAGCGACTTCACATTCACATCGGTGTGCGGATGAAAACCCGGCTCCGCTTTTATCCGCACCTCGATGCGCTTCGTCTTCGGGGTAATGGGTTCTTCATTCAACACGGATAGCAACAGTCCCTTGTTCATGGGCAAACATATATTCTTGGAGGAGTGCCGATCATTGGGCAGGTCCTCCCATTTGATGGTGTCGATGACCGCAAAATTCATCTGTTCCACCCGTCCCCACTGATCTTGGAATACTTTAGGACGTTCATACTTGAACCAATGCTCCACCTCACCGTCGCGATGCACCGAAACACCCGGCACGTATGCCTCTCCCTGTTCTGTCACCCAGTGAATGCCGTCCTTCGAACGCTGGTAAAAGGCGATACGTCCCAACCAGTCGTTCACAATCAGATGGTACTGAAGGCTGTCTCTCCACACCACCGGGTCTTCAAACTGTCCCTCTACAGGCGGATAGACACTCTTGTCCGTCAACTGATGATAAGTAGACTCACCATCGCGGCTAATCCAAATTCCTCCACCCCGGCATACAGCCAGATAAGAACCATCCTGCCGTTTAGCAAAGGTGACGTTGGAAAGGTCTTCCACAATCTTCCGGTTACGGCGATCAAAATCAAACTGTCGGTAATTCCATACCAAAGCGTTCTCATCGTCGGCAACATAATAGCCGCCAATGACGTAAACCACCACGCGTCCATCCTTTAAGCGGAAGGCTTCCGGGTTGTGTCCCTTTCCGATAGAATTTTGTATTTTGAAAGGTCCTGCAAGCTTGTCGCTCACCGCATGAAACACTGTAGAATTGCTCCAAGACATGTGTCCTTTGGGAGAATCTTCCAACCATCCGCACACATACAGATGATACTTCCCATCAGCCGTTTGCAGAATGTTTCCTCCCCAAAAGGAGAGGTCCTGCAACTCGATGCCGTTGTCCACAAACCTGTTCTGCACGCAGTCTGCCCCCCAGATACCATTCGCCTGTACACCATCAGGCATAGGCAGAATCCTATCCATATAGCGGGCACCGCGAACCAATAAATTCCATTCAACCGGACGCTGTCGCTCAATAATCTGAGCCTTTGCACCTAAAGTAAACATCGCCGCAAGCGATAGTAAGAACAATCTTCTCATTACAATATTCCTATTTGATTATTATGGTACAAAGCAATAACTTTCTCCTTGTTGCGTCGGGAATTTTATCCCATTCTTTATTAAAGAAACCGCTACGTCCTTGCCAGAGGCATCCTTAACCTGTATTTTATGGGCGTCAGAGGAATAGATGCAACACATCTCTCCGGAACCGGAATGAATCCGCCCCTCCACAAGATGGCCATTTCTCCACTCCAAATCAACCGTAAAATCATGCTGCGCACGCAGTCCCTTCACAGACCCATCTTTCCAGGCTGAAGGCAGAGCAGGCAATACATGAATATATCCCTGATGACTCTGCAACAACATTTCGATAATTCCCGCAGTAGCCCCAAAATTACCGTCAATCTGGAAAGGTGGATGAGAGTCAAACAGGTTCTCATACACGCCACCATCCGAATCCTCCATACTGATAACTGTCAATGTAGAGAGGTTCAGCGCAGACTTTAACAGCCGGTAAGCATGGTTTCCATCGAAAAGACGTGCCCAACAAGCTATTTTCCATGCACGGCTCCATCCTGTCCCCATATCTCCACGTGAAAGAAGTGTCGTTTTTGCGGCATCTGCCCATACTGAGTCACGATGATAAGATATTTGATTTCCCGGATACAACGCTATAAGCTGCGACAAATGCCGATGTTTGTTACCCTGCACATCCAGGTTTTCCAGGTCTTTCTTCCATTCTTTGATTTGCCCCCAGATTCCGATTTCCAAACCATTATCCAGCTTTTGGAATTTATCCTTGAGTTCGGATACAAAACTCTCCTCTACACCTATATGGTTATCCTCCAGCACCTCAACCGCCTGCATGGTTTCATGGAAAAGTTGCCAGACCAGTTGTTGTGCATAAGATACGCCATCTTCCCATCCGCCTTGTTCGGGTGACCACTCGTCTGGAGCAACCAAGTGTCCATCCTCACCTTCTTCCAATCGGTCGAACCAATATTCACAAGTGCTCTGCATCACCGGGAAAGCTTTCTTTTGCAAAAAATCCAAGTCATTGCTGAAAATAAAGTGCTGCCAGAAATGCATGCAATACCATGCATTTGCCGGACGGTTAATATTCCAATCCGAATAACCGAAAATGTTATTTTGCGTATTAATCGCCCATCCTCGGAGTCCTTCCGCCTTCGCTATTTGTTGCCAGCTTCCAGAAGGTTTGCCTACAGCTTCTTCAGCAACATATTCCAAAAACGGCAAATGGCATTCCGATAAGTTTGCCGCTTCTGCAGGCCAATAGTTCATTTGGACATTGATATTACTATGGATGTCACACTCCCAAGGCGGTGTATTATCTGCATTCCATATTCCTTGCAGATTGCTTGGCAAATTCATACCTCTTGATGAAGCCAACATCAAATATCGTCCATACTGGAAATACAGCATGTCCAAATAAAGGCTTTCCTTATTGGTCTTAACCAAATCATCTGTAGGAACAGGCGGCAAACCTTCTCCCAAATCAAATTCCACTCGGTTAAACAACGGACAATAATCTGCCAAATGAGCCTCTTTCAACACATCATACTTCTTTTCGGCCCCCATTGCCAAACGATGTTGCAGACGTGAATGTAATTGCTCTGCTGTTTCTCCGATATAATTTGGCGAAGAAAGATTGAAATTCGTTGCCCCCGTCAGTAACAATGTTACAGCATCAGCATCATCTACTTTGAGCCGATTACCGTCAATCAGAACATTTCCTCCTTCATTGATAACTTTCAACTGAGCTTCATAGGATAATAAATCCAAATTATTTTGCAATAAAAGAGTGTTGCCATCCACAGCTTCCGTTGACGCATCGCGTCCATCCAATAGAGATACTGTAAAATTCAATTTTTCCTTTCTCCCAGATGTATAGATTCGCATCACAATCAGGCTATCCGGATTGCTGGCAAAATACTCACGATGATGACGCACTCCCTCATGAAGAAAACTTACCCGTCCGATAGCCTCATCCAACGAGAGTTCACGTTGGTATTCAGTAACCGCACATGAATCAATACCCTCGAAATTGAAACATACGGAACCAAATTTCTGATAAGCTCCCCTCTTCGTAGGACTTCCAGTCCACAACGTTTTCTCATTAAAAAACAATTGCTCATTGGTGATTCCCCCCAAAAACAAAGCTCCCAATTCTCCATTACCAATCGGTAAAGCCGAAGTCATCCAATGCGTAGCAGGCTGAGTATACCATAATTTCAATTCCGGCAAATGCCTCTTTTCACACGAAGATAAAAGCATACATAGGCTCATACTACATATTATTGTAACAAGCCCGATTAATTTTTTTCTCTGAATAGACATAATATTAAAAAATTAAGAATACGATTTTACAATACATTAAGATTTCCATTTAACCTCAAACACCCTTTTGCCGGAATGGTAAATCGCTTCACTACCTCTCCATACCTGACACACACATCACCTCCATGCACTGATTGGATAATGATTTCCGTAGGAAGTTGCCGTTCCCAATAAATATCCACCTCATGACCGCCGACCACTTTTAAACCTCGCACATATCCATCAGGATATTTAGCGGGCAAAGCCGGAAGTATACTAATTTCTCCAGAATGACTTTGAAGCAACATTTCGGAAATGGCAGAAGTAAATCCTAAATTTCCATCAATCTGAAAATAGCCATGAAACCGGCTAGTCAGATTGGGATATAATGCCTGCTCAAAATGACGGTCTATCGTTTTCTGCAAACTGTCGGCTTCTTCCAAACGCGCCCACCATCCAGCGGCAAAGGAGCCTGTCCAACTGCCACTATTGCTCCGATACATAGGCTTACGTTTATCCAATGTTTTACGGAAAGCAGCTACCAAATCCGGAGTTCCTCGAAGCGTTATCAAATCAGAAACGAGCGCTCCCCATCCATGCCCGACTTGACCATTGTTGTCATCATCATTATCCCAATCGTCATACCATTCCTGCAACTCACCGGTACGCGGACTGATTCTCAGCGGAGACAATCGAAGATAGATTTTGCTTATCTTGCGTGTAACAACACTCTTTATCCCCAACTCTTTTTCCGCCTTTCGGATATTATCAAACAACACCTTGATTGCCTGCATATCCGAAGAAGGTCCTTGGCACACCCATCCTTTCATTCCGTCCGGTTTCACAAATATATTTTCAAATGACACGGAAGGATTAGTCACCCAATATCCTTCTTTGGTTTGTTGCAAGGTGTGCAGATAGAACTTGGCTGCCCCTTCCATGATAGGTAAATATTCACGCAAGAAATTCTTGTCTTGTGTGAAGACATAATGGTTCCATATATGCTGGCACAACCAGGCTGGTGCCGCCTGGTATATTCCCCACTGCCCGGATTTTCCCACGGGCCAAGTAGTCCGCCACAAATCCATGTTGTGATGAGCCGTCCAGCCCGGACTGTTATATAAGACTTTTGCCGTTTTCGCTCCATCCACAGTAGCCTCCTTGATTAACTGCATCAGAGGTAAATGGCATTCCGAAAGATTGGTTGTTTCCGCGGGCCAATAGTTAATTTCCACATTGCAATTCAGCGTATAATTACAACTCCATGCCGCTTGCATATCATCACACCAAAGTCCTTGCAAATTGGCAGGTTGTGTGCCCGGTCTGGAAGAACTAATCAATAGATACCTGCCAAATTGAAAATACAGAGCAGTCAGTGCAGGATCTTGACCGGGAGCATAATAAGCTATACGTTCGTCTATAGGACGCATACAGTCTTTACTTTCTCCTAAGAAAAGTTCTACCCGTTTGTACAATGCTGAAAAATCTTCCACATGGGCCGTATATATCTTATCATAATCCTTTTCCTGGATATGCTTCTGATAGTCTGAACAAATCTTTTCTACATCTTTCCCTTCAGTTACCGGATCTTTATCAAACCCATTAAAGCCGGTTGCGGCAACAAAAGCAAGCACCACTTCTTTGGCGTTTCTAATGCTGATGACATTCTCGTCTTTGTTCCATTCGCCATCGCATTTAGAAACAAGCAGACGAGCCTGAAAACGCATACCACAGGTATCACTATATAAAACTTCGTCATTTTGTTCATAATGCGGCCAAATTACTTCTGGAGCTTGGCCTTGTATATAGACCGCATTATCCTTTACAAAACTGGCATGTTTCATTTTGCTCTGCAAACCGACATCCACATTCAAGGCTTTCGTCCCACAGATCAACTTTACCATTAGCGCCTGGTCGGGATGTGAAATAAAATATTCACGGCGATAATCAATCCCATTGAGTTTATAAGAAACCACGAGAACTCCTGTCGACAAATCCAACGCACGTTTATAGTCCGTCACTTCCCCCATATCAGGCGAAAACCTCATTATGACATCTACAAAGGGGAGATAAGAATGGTAATAAGGACCTAATATGTCTGAATTTATCAGTTCCTCTGCCTCCGATGTCTGCCCGGAAGCGACCAGTTTTCTTACCCGTTTGATGTTTGCCCATCCTCCTTCCTTTTGTAATTTTCTCGGTCCTCCCGCCCAAAAGGTATCTTCATTGGTCTGCACACGTTCATTGAATATCCCGCCATAAACCATAGCTCCCAACCTTCCGTTACCCAACGGAAAAGCTTCGTGCCAGTTGGCGGCGGGTCTATTCATGAACAGCACATCTCCATTTCCTGCAAATAAGGCAGGAGAGCACAGGAAAGACGCAACCCCAAGCAGTATAAATAAGATTTTATAATTCATACTCAGTTTTTTCAGTATACAAAAGACGATTACTCAAGCACTTTTCCCGTTACTCTAATTTCAGCCAACACCGCTTTTTGATTATCTTTAAAACGCAAACGCACAAAACGTCCTTTCAGGCCTTTATCGGCAACATTCAACACTATTTTCTGCCCATCAACTTTTAGCTGTGCATTTTCCGACACATTTTTCCAAGTGACTTTATCATCCGAGAGTTCCACTACACACGATGGAAGCTCTCCTTTCGGGAAACACAACTGTACTTCATGCAGAGACAATCCCTTTTCCGTATCCAATATCCAATAGGGGGCTACATCGGTATTGGCAGCCTTCCAATAAGTTTGCAAATTGCCATCGGCTGCCATTCCTGGAGCATATCTATCCGCATTACTGCTGGCAAAAGTGGGATTATTCCGACCGAAAGTCTGTAAAGCCTGTTCCTCTTTTTCACGGACAAAACGCACATAAGGTCTTTGCTCAACAACCTGAGTTCTGCCCTGACAATATTTATTCTTACCTTCAAATTCAATCTCTATGAATGCACTTTTTAACCCTGGAGAAGTCGCTTCGATTACGGCTTTTCCTGCATAATAAGAACGGAAAGTGATAGCTGCCTGCCCCTCCATAATACGAATATCACTATCGGGAGCAAAAGAGATGCTTCTTCCCGTAGGAAATTCTCCGGGACCGGAAACGACACGCAACGTCACCACAGGAGAATGGTCAATAATTCTTCCCCTATCATTCCGTACACTGACCAGCAGTTGCACATCATCCGTCCCATCCGTCTTAACTCCACGCATGGCACTCGCTTCCAGTTTCAATGTTTCCCCTGTTCCTTTCACAGGCCATTCAGGAGGTGCAATGCCAGCATATTCATTCCGATACCAATACCATGAACGCTTAGGTATACGGAAATAATCAACAATTCCCATCTTGCCCAAAGCACTTCCAGCAATGCTTCCATGATCAAACCCACACCAGATGGCCTGTCCGCTACGCCACGCATAGCCCTTCCAACCATCGTCACGTTTCAAGTCTCCCCATCCCGGAGCGTATTCTCCCGGACGCTCTGAAGTCACACTTCCATACTCTGAAACCAAATTAGGAATACCGGGATTCTGAAAATCCGGTTGAGTAGCCCCATCGCCATTATATCCTGCCATGTCACCTATCTTATCTATGCGCTCATCCCCCAACGGACGCTGGGCACCGCCAATGGCAGCCGGTCTTGTCGGATCCAGTTGATGTGTCAGAGCTACCATTCGCTCCAACAAACGGCGCACTCCGGGCATGGCTTCATCGGCAGAGAAAAAAGCCTCGTTACACATGCTCCACGCCACAATAGAAGGATGATTCCGATGTATGCGTATCATCTCTTCCAACTGCTGCAATGCACTCTCTTCAAATGCTGCTTCATCCTTCTTATTTACCGGATAGGCACTGGAATCCCAATAACCATCCGGTTTAAACCCTCCGATTCCCCAAAAGGGAGCTTCCGACCAAAACAACACACCACTCTCATCACAAGCTTGCGAAAAAACCGGAGCATGTGGATAGTGTGACCCACGGATAAAGTTAAATCCGGCTTCTTTCATCATCCCAACATCTCTACGCATGGCACTTTCCGTAACGGCATCGCCCCATCCTGCCTGATCTTGATGGACATTGGCTCCCCTGATGGTAAAATGCTCGCCGTTTAAGAAAAAGCCCTTATCAGCCGTCCATTCAAACCAACGGAATCCAAAAGGAGTCTCCAGAGAATCAATCAACTTATCATTGTGATATACCAAACTTACAGCGGTATACAAATTCGGATTCTGCGGACTCCACAAAGCCGGATTATCAATCGGTTTAGTCAGCTGCACAAATATCTTCTTCCCACCGGCATCCACCGTTTCCGTTGTCTCTACAGTGGCAACATTCTTCCCATTCCGATCCAGGACCTTGGTTTGCAAACGGTAATTTCCACTCTTATCGCTTTCATTGCATATCTCCGTTTCAATCTTTACCCTTGCACAACGCCCCTGTTGTTCTGCCAAATCAGGAGTCGTGACAAACGTACCATACCAGGAGATGTAGCCATATCCCTTTTTCACCAAACGCACATTTCTATATATTCCTCCACTAAACACATGTTCTCCGGCTCTCGGTGCTACATCCGGCTTCCATACATTATTCACTCTTACAGCTATCAGGTTCTTTCCCTTTTTTACCCATGAAGAAATGTCTACCGCAAATCCCGTATATCCTCCTACATGTTTCCCTGCCATTTTTCCGTTGACAAAGACTTCGGCTTCCTGAAACACCCCGTCAAATTCCAGAAAAAGTTTTCTCTTCAAATCAGCCGCACTCAACTGAAGCTGTTTCCGATACCACCCATAACCTACATAAAAGTCTTTCGACATAAAATAAGGGATGCTGAAAGAATGAGGAAGCCCTACATTCTCCCAAGAAGTGTCGTCAAAATCCTCTTGTTCTGCACGCTCATGGTCTCCTTTAGAGTATTTCCAAGATGAATTTATTAAAAATTCCTCACGAGGTAAGTCCTGCGCATATAAATCATACGTACATATCCATATCAATAGACATGGCAATATCCAAAAGTTCTTCATAAAGTTCATAAATTTACTAATTACACATTCTCTTAACTATTTCACCCAATTCATATATTGACAATCCTTATATATACCTTCATTGGTAAAAGGCCATACCTTTTCTATCAGCAACACATCCTTTAAACCATTCAATTTATCTGCCGACTTCCCACTTTCAGATATTGGGAGATACTCCGAATGCTCTACTGAACCCATTCCTCCTAATATAACAACATCCAGCAAACGTCCGGCATCGTCTATAGACTGAGAATAATCTTGCCCGGACAAATGATTCAAATTTACAGCCAGCCCCATGTTGGCGCCTATACCCATTTGCTGCAACATTTGTCTTTGCTGCTTTACCTCTCCGGCTACCCGAAAACGAGTATTGGTCAATAGAATTTTAATTTGTCTCTGTTCCGCATGCTCTGCCAAGATTTTAAACGTTTCTTTCATCTTATCATAAATCCGCTGTTCAGGGTAATTAGCTTCAATCGGAGCCTGCGTAGTAAACAATGCCTTTTTTAGTCCTAAAGATCCCATTTTGCCCAATACATCCTTATAATAATTCATACTTTTTTCATAGTATACAGGAACCGCATCACACAATGTCAAGCCGGGAAAATGATTAATCTCTTCAATAAAACTAACAATAACCGAAAGCCCTGTTTCATCCCACCATTTTTTCTCCTCCAGAAGAGCATCCAGAGATTTGTTGGCTATGTATTCAGCCGTCACACAAACCCCACCAAACGCATCAAAGAAGCAATCCACTTCTGATACTGCTTTTTGTATATCCTTTTCATAACGCTCTAAAGCCAGAATATGATTTTGGTTGGCCGGTAAAACCTTTTTATCAACCGTCACATCCAATTGTTTATTGGCACTCTTCTCGCGCATCGCTGCATAAATAGTATCCCATTCCGGTGATGAACAATCCAACAACCTGAAATTCTTTCCATAAGACCAACTGGAATCTTCAGAAACAGAGTCAATAAAGCAAATATTGTGATATCTCCTCATTTCATCCGGGCACTGCTCCTTATAAGCACAAGGAACTAACAAGGCATGTTTTCCGTATAACAATTGCAGTTTCTGACTTATTCTATTCAAGTCCTCTTTTGTACGCTGAAAGGCAGGCTTCCGAACATCAAAAGTCCAATAACCGGAATCAAAGCCGCTCCGCAAATCGGCAGCTATATCAAGTGACTGTAGCGCATACCACGCATTTTGGCGCACCAAAGCCTTATCATCCATCTGCAAAACAGTTTTTCCATCAACAGCCACCCCATCAAAATAATCAAAAAAAGTAGGCATTGTCCTGATTCCCTCTTTCAGGTACATCATATTATCAGCAGCCAAGTACGAACCTGTTACGGGTGAGACCTGATCTATTTTTCTCATCACATTGATTCTCTCATTTTTCACCGCCACATCAAACAGGCGAATATCTCCTCCATAAATATGCGCTTCATCGTCCTTACCATCTGCTTCTCCGCTCATCTTATGAGGCCAGTACCCGGCACAGCCGAAAAGCTTGTTTCCTGTAAAAAGTTCCTTTATTGTTTCTATATCACCTATATGCGATTCTATTTTAAATGGAAGACTTTTCAACGTATTATTATACACCGCAAGCCGATATTTCCCTTTACCCAAATAGTTCACGATATAGCCTAAATCTTTACCTACCGAAAATAATTTTACAGATGAGAATAAATCATCCAAAATTCTTTCAAAATGAGTCAACAAACGATAAGGGCGCTCCAGATAAGTATTGAACTCCCCTCTATGCCAACTGGAAGGAGGTTGCACCCGATAAGGCTGGGCATTTAAACCAAACTCTGTCAATGACAAAATTACCCGCCCCTTTCCTATTGGAATACACCAAGCCACAGGAGATTTTCCCACCTTGCCCATGACTTGCGCATTCTCAGGCAAATCTGCCTTATATAACCTGAATGAAGCTTGCTCAACTATTTGTTCGTTTCCCACTTTCACTTTAATTCCTGCCGGAAACAGAGTGTTTTTCTCTGTAATTTTCCATTCCGGCCAAAAACGAGCGGCATTTTTAGCTGTAACGACAAAAGTCCCCCCTTGCTGTACATAGTCATTTATTTTGTCGGTCAATTCTCTTCCCCCACTAAACAAATCACCGGCAGCCAACATCACCGGATATTGCTTCATCGTTTCTACACGAGCATCACTCAATAGCGCGTCCACATTTTCACCGTAAGGAGTTGCGCACATGGCTCCGGTCTCGTCATAAAAAAATCCGCTTCGTTCATAATGTGGATAGAACATGCTGACAAGAGCATCCGTCAAATAATCTCCTGAAGCATACGGCATACCATTCCAGACACGAAATGAAGCCACAATATGCGAAGCAGGCATCCAACCTGAATAAAAATCATTCAATAAGGCAATCTGTGTCACCATTACTCCAGGCTGCCCGTATTTATGTACAAAATCCACGCAGTCATTATGCATTATCCCGATAGGAGACAGTTTCCCGCGATTAGTTGCCCAAGCCCCTTCACACCATCCATGTTCCATACTCAGAATTGTAGAATTATACATATATTGAGTATAATAAGAACGTTTCATAAGCGACAAACTTCCACCGTTTTTAAAACCATTTTTATCATTATAAATTTTACATCCCCATGAATCAAAAACAGAAACATCGCCATACCACAATATGCCATATTGTTTTCCGGCTCCCCTTAAATGCATGTATTGCACCTGCCCGTTCGTTATCTTATTCTGAGTCTCCGAGCCAGCCAGCATCGTATATCCTTCTTTTAAAATGGGGTGCCAATACCAAAGTACACTTAATGCACTGCACCAATTTCCCAAATCATCGGCTACCCGATCAAAATAAGGTTGTGAAGCCAGATATTGCTGTTTTTTATCGGGTATATAAGGTTCTATGATATGCCGATATGTAAAGTTAAAACGTCCATCCTGCTCTCCTACATCAAAGCCTGTGAACTTATTTCCTATATACCTTTGAATCTGGTCTATCTGCCACTTCGGAACAATATATTCTCCAAATCCGCCATCTACAGGCATGGCAGAGCCTGGTCCATATCCACCTATATTATGCACAAAGAGATTATTTTCCGATATAAACTGCAATCTTCGGGTAAAGTCCTTATCCCACATCAGTGAAAGCCACGACCTGTACACATTACCTTTCACCTCGGCCTTCTCTGTTGAATCCATAGGGGTATTACGCCCCACTACAAATTGTGTCTCATTGCCAAAATCTTCCCAAGATAAAGCCGGGTAAGGTCTTCTATAATACTCAGGATATTCCTTAGGATTAACCAAATAAGGATACACAACCGGATGTATCTGCGAACAAAATTCACGTGCAGGATTTCCCTTCTTATCTGTCGGGAAAGACAACTCCGTTGCTCCGGCAAACAAACAATTAGCCAGAAGATAAAAAACAAGTAGCAGATTATGGCGAAACTGTGTCTTCATAATATTGGCATCATTAAAATTACGATTATAATGAAATCAACAGAGGGAAGTTTTATTATCCTAATACCCTCAAATACTTCCCTCCGTGATTAAATAGAAAGTTATACCTAATAATACTTCGGTAAATTTTTACCGAAAAATTAAAAGTTAAACAATAGAACCG
>ERZ791815.1558-NODE-1558-length-13361-cov-5.198332_pt1 | contig 13361 bp, 9 predicted proteins | sample MGYA00510302_ERZ791815 | MGnify/ENA primary metagenome ERZ791815 (study PRJEB30046, sample SAMN00791995) | human gut metagenome | study: EMG produced TPA metagenomics assembly of the A metagenome-wide association study of gut microbiota in type 2... | reverse complement strand
TCAAGCCCGAGGGCAACATCACCCGCGCTGAGGTAGCTACGATCGTCTATCGTATCTACACTGCCGACGTCGCCAAGAACGATAAGTCCGGCCTCTATGCCACTTATAACAAGTTCAGCGACATGGCTGGTGCCGGTTGGGCTCAGGGCTACATCGGCTACTGCGCCAACGCCTCCCTCGTCAAGGGCTATCCCGATGGCACCTTCAAGCCGTCCGGCAAGGTCACCGGCTATGAAGTCCTCGCCATGATCCTCCGCGCTGTCGGTTACGACAAGAACAACGAGTTCTCCGGCGCTGACTGGGCGCTCCATGTTGCGCAGACCGCGCAGCAGCTCGGCGTTCTGGACAGAGTGGCGAAGACCACCGACCTGAACGCTCCCGCTTCCCGTGAGCTGGTCGCTGAGCTCCTGTTCCAGGGCATCCAGAAGGCTCAGGTCACCTACACCCCGGCCTTCGGCTATGTGACCGATAAGGTCATCGGTGCCAAGAACAACAGCCTCGGTGAGAAGAACTTCAAGCTCGACTCTGCTAAGTCCTCCGACAAGTGGGGCCGTCCCGCCACCAAGTGGACCTACAACACCGGCGACAAGGCCACTACCTTCGTTGAGAAGCCCAACCTGACCTACACCAAGGCTGTTACTGAGTGCGACGTCGCTCACGACGCTGGCCTGAAGGTCGACACCGCTTACACCCTGTATGTCAACGGCCAGAAGCAGCCCACGACCTACACGGTCAACCTGACCGACACCGTCACCAAGATGGGTGCTCAGGGCCGTCTGGTTGAGGTCTATGACGATACCATCGTCATGATCGACACCTTCCTCGCCAAGGTCACCTATGTTGCTCCTGCCGCTTATGACGCTCAGGGCCACCTGCGCACCGAGGCTACCATCAAGCTCGATGTCTATGCCACCAAGGGATCCACTGCTGCTACCACGCTCACCCTCACCAACGGCGAGGATGCGTATCCGTATGCTGTCGGCGATTACGTTCTCCTGAACGCCTACACCAACGCTGCTAACAACGCTACCGAGAGCGGCCTCATCAAGACCGCCGCTGACAAGTACGGCGAGATCGTTTCCAAGGCCACTTCCATTGACGGCGCTCAGAGCGTGATCTACTACAACGCCAAGCAGCACAACGTCGAGGGCACTGTCTATGACGATGCTGCCAAGTTCTACTTCGACAACGCGGTGGCCAGCACCAACAAGTTCACCTGGTTCTTCGATCAGTACAACAACCTCATCGGTAACGTTGAGATCGCTGCCGCTACCAGCTACGGCGTCATCAACTCCATCTGGTGGGCTGGCAACGCTGCGGACGGTTCCGGCGTTGCTAAGGCGAATGTCACCTACATGGACGGCACCACCGCTGTGGTCGACCTGAGCAAGATGACCTACTTCGACGATACTGCTTCCGGCGTTGTGGCCCCCAAGATTGCGACCGGTAAGGTCACCCACAGCACCGGCATCCAGAACAAGGTCATGAAGGTTGATGGTGACTACTTCTACGTTGACTCCTACATCAACACCAACGCTGTCTGTGATGTCAACGGTATCCTGAACGGCCACCTCTTCCAGTTCACCACCCAGGCAAACGGCACTCTCGCCGCTGTCGAAGTCGCTACCGGTGTTGACGCCAAGTTCTTCAACGAGAACCTGTTCGTCAGCAAGAACACCCAGTACAACGGCAAAAACCTGATCGTTGACGATGCCACCGTCTTCCTGGTCCGCAACAACACTACCAATCCCTACACCTTCAAGTCCATCGTTGGTCTCGGCAACATCGACAACTATGCTCAGGCTGAGGTCGACTTCGTCGATCTGAACGGTGATAAGGTCGCCGATTACGTCTACGTCATCGCCGATCCCGTTGCCGCCAAGGTCACCAGCCTCTTCTACTATGCCAACGAGCAGGTCTCCTATGACGCCAAGACCGGTGTCTACACCATCCCCGGCTACGTTGACGGCGTGAAGGGCAACATCTACGGCTCCAAGGACGACGCTATCGTCCTCACCCTGCTCAACGCCCTCAGAACCCAGGCTACCAATAAGGTCGCCGGCGGTCTCTTCAAGGTCGCTCTGAGCAACAACTACGTCAAGGATTATGTCGCCATCGCTGCGATCGGCACTGAGTCCTCCACCACCGCTGCCATCACCGCCTTCACCGGCTATCCCATGGCTGCTGCCTACGCCGGTTACACCGTTAAGGTCGACTCCATCGTGGGCGCTGACAAGGACACCTACAAGAACTCTGTCTACACCGACTATGTCGATGGCACCATCACTGGCGACAAGTTCTACACGGTTTCCGGCAACGGCGTTGACGGCCTGACCAAGATGCCTCTGGCTCTCGGCGATGTCACCACGCAGAACGTCATCGTTGTTTACAACGCTGATCCCGCTGGCACCTCCGCCACCCTCAACCGTCTGGCGCTCCAGGTTTACGCTGTGAACAAGGTCGACACCTCCACCAACCCCGATCCTCTCGCTACCTCTTACACCTACACCCTGAACATCGTGAATAAGGACACCGGTGCTGTTCTCCAGTCCTACGCCAAGACTGTTAAGAATCCCATTGATGGCACCTACACCATCACCCTTAATGGTGCTGCTACTGAGTTCGGCGTCTCTACCGCCAAGCTCACCGCTTTCGGTCCCGACTCCATCACCCTCACCATCGACAGCACTGTTGGCAAGCTCACTGATTCTGGTGTTCTCAACGCTTACTACGCCAACTAATCATTGACGTAAGCGCAAAAAATCTCTGAATAGAGTTTCAGCCCCCGGCTCTTTTGAGCCGGGGGCTGTTTTTTGTTTTTCTGCGTCTCAGTCCGCGTCACAGCCGAGCACCACATAATGATATGTTTTGCCCGCCTCATTGAACTGAATGGCGGGCGGGGCGAAATACTGATCCTCTTCCTGCTGGCAGAACCAGCTTACGCTGCTGTTGTCCCATATCGCCGCGTTGCCCCGGTTATTCGAGTTGTAAAACCCGCTGACGCCGCGCAGCGCCCAGTGCTGCGTGTCGCTCTGCTCGCTCACCATCACAAGCAGCGGGTAAAAGCCGCAGTCGATCTTGTTGGGATTTTCCGCGCCGCTCAGACCATTGCCGGCGTAGCTGCCGTATTTGATGCGGCAGATTTTACCGTTTGCGATCGTCTGCGCCAATGCCGTGATGCGCTCCGCCGCCGTGCCGTCGGCCTCGCTGCGCGCGTCGGTCTCCGCCTTGAGCGCCGCGTCGATGCTCGCAAACGCGGCGTTGAAGTCCTGCATTTTGATCGGGTCCTCCTTGACCCACTGCGGCAGGTCGAAATTTGTCGTCTTGTTCATGCGCTTTCCCCCAAAATATAATGTTGGAAAAGGCAGCCCACACCCCCCTGCAAACGCGGGAACACTGATGCATGATTTGCCTTTTCATGATACGCCGTATCATGAAGCAGCGTTGCACACAACGCGGCAAAAAGCTGTACCGCCTCCGGTATTAGAATTCACGATACAACAAATTGCCGCGTTTTGTGCAACGATCCCCGTTGTGCGCGGGAACTTTTTCGGCTATCATACGTCTATAGAAGTATCCGAAAGAAATGAGGAACGAACGATGAAGAAGCTCCTTTCCCTTCTGCTCCCGCTCGCGCTCCTGCTCTCCCTGACCGCCTGCGGCGAAAAAAGCGCAGACGAGGCCGCGCGCCAAACCCCGCCAACACTGACGGTGACAGGCGCAAACGCTTGCAGCGTCACCCTCAAAAGCAGCAGCTACGACTGGACCTACCCCCAGGGCCTACAGAGCATGACCGTCATTGCCTGCGGCGCGCACCCGCTGGACGAAACCTCCCGCGACATCACGCCTGTACTGGAAATGCCCTTTGCAGTGTCGGCCGCCTATTTCTACACCGTAACGCTCGATTTCAGCGATAATTCGCCCGATTCCGTCTCGCTGCGGTACTGGAACGACGCGTGCTGGGGCGACACCGAGGCGCAGGCTGAGACGCTTTCGGCCCAGCGGCAGGATAACGGCACATTCCGCGCAGAACTGCCGCAAAGCGACGGCATTTTCGCCGTCGACGCGCTCTGGGACGGCAGCAGCGCGACCTACACCTTCTGCACGCAGGCGGAGGGGAGCGAAGAGCTCCACCCGGGCGCGGTGCTCAGCATCGGCGAGAGCGAAGACATCCGCAAGATCGACATCTCGTGGCGCAGCGGCGGCGTGAACATCTATGCCGCCGAGCAGAGCGCGCAGATCAGCGTGAAGGAGGAATCCGCCGCGCCGCTCGCCGAGAGCGAGAAGATGGTCTGCACGATCGACGGCGACACGCTGCGCATCCGCTTCCTCGGCAATGCCTACCGCGGCAGCTACGATGGGGAAAAGTATCTCGACGTGGGACTTCCGGCGGAGCTGGTCAACGCCGGTCACTTTGAGAAGATCGAGGTCGAAACGACGGACGCCTACGCCTATGTGAGCGCCGATGCGCAGAAGATCGACCTTTCGACCGTCGGCGGCGACGCACGCGTGATGTGCGCAAGCTGCCCCGCGGTCGAGATCGAGACGGTGAGCGGCAGCGTGGGCGTGGTGGACGGCACGTGGGCAAGGGTCGATATTTCGACGCTCTCCGGCGCGATCGAGCTTGCAGGCGAAGTGGAAAATGCCGAGATCGAAACCGCAAGCGGCAAGGTGGATATCGCCGGCGCGCTCGGCGCGCTGGACTTCGAAAGCGTCAGCGGCAACCTGATTTTGGCTACCGAGCGTGCGCTGCGCCTTGATGCCGAAACGGAGAGCGGCAGCATCTATCTGACCCTTCCCGCGCAGGACGGCTTCACCCTTGACTATGAAACGGAAAAGGGCTCCTTCGACTCCGCGCTCACCGAGCGCGAGGGCACGCTCATCGCCTGCGGCGACCGCGAAACACACTACACCGTGCCCGCGCTCGACGGCGGCGCGGTGAGCGAGCTTACGATCGAAACGATGAGCGGCGAGGTGACGATTGGAGCCTCTTCCTCGGGCGGCAACTGAAACGAGCAAAAAAAGAGAGCGGCGGCGCCGCTCTCTTTTTTCGTTATTTCTCGTCGATCGCAAGCCACGTCTGGTCGAAGCCGTAGGGGAGCAGCTCTTTGATGTGCAGGTGCTTTTCCTCGTTGTCCTTGTTCAGGCACACGACCTCCATCTCGGGCCCGAACTCGTAGAGCACCTGACGGCACGCACCGCAGGGGTAGCAGTAGTCGTCGCTGCGCCCAGCGATGACGATGCGCTTGAAGCGCCGGTGCCCCTCGCTCACGGCCTTAAACGCCGCGGTGCGCTCGGCGCAGTTCGTCAGGCCGTAGCTCGAATTTTCGATGTTGCAGCCGGTGAAGACCGCGCCGTCCTCACATTCGAGCGCCGCGCCCACGGGAAAGTGGGAATACGGCACATACGCCATGTCCAGCATGGCGACGGCCTTCGCCTTGAGTTCTTCTAACGTTGCCATAAAAACGCCTCCTCACCAGTCTACGCCGAGATCAGGACGGACTTGCGTATCCATGATGTCCTCGGCGTTATAGAATTGCAGATAGCGGCTGCGCGAGTGGCGCAGCGTGGTGCCGTCCGGATGCAGACGGTCGCAGATGACGGCGGAAATGTCGGGCTTCACATAGCTGAACGAGCTCGTGCCGACGCTCGCGAAGATGCGGAAGCCCTGGCTTTGCAGGTACTTGAAGCGCTCGCCGGTCTGGTGCCAGTCATCACCGTCGGGACGGCCGCCGTGCGGATAGAACAAAATCTGCGTGGGGCCGACGAGCGAGCCGACCTCGTCCGCCCAGCGCTCGGTGTCGTTGATGACGGTCTGGAGCGATTTGGAGTCGAGGCGGATGTGGCCCCAGGTGTGGCTGCCGAACGTCCAACCCGTTTCCTTGAGCCGCTCGATGACGGGCTTGACCGCCTCGATCTCGCTCGCGCGGTAGGCATCGAACGCGGGGCGGTCGGGCGAATCTGCCGCGATGTCGCGGTCATCCTGCGTGCGGTAGCCGAGTATCCCCTGATAGCCCGTCAGTGAGAAGATGGCCTTCGCGCCGTTCAGCGAAAAGTCAGGGTGCTCGTAGACAAACTGGTCGAGAATGGGCGTCGCGTCGAGTTCCTTGGTCAAAAAGGTCTCATTTGTGTACGGATCGGTGCACTGCGCCCAGATCTCGCCGTCCTCGCCGACGACGAGCTTGCTCGTGAAGCCTTCGTCGAGCATGTAGGGGTAGTAGTTTACGTCGTCAAAGCTGATGATGAGCGGCTTTTTGCCCTCTGGCAGCATCAGGGTGTTTCGCACCATATGCGTGCCGGACTCGTCCGTCACCTCGCTCCAGACATCCTCCATCGCGACTAAGATGTAGCCCTTGTCGTACACGGACTGCAAAATTTTGTTGTATTCGTCGACCGTCACCATCCAGTCGTCGAGGCCGTAGCGCTGGTCCTGACTGGCATTGCAGTCGTGGAAGGCCCACTGCGGGTAGGCAATGATCGGGTGGAAAAAGAGGTGCTCCACCACCTGATCCGGCCCCCAGGCCTGCGTGAGCTGGTCCTCGGACCAGTAGCTGCGCACGGCGTCGTAGGGATCAGTTGTATCGTCAGTATTGTTGTCGGTGTCGCTGCCATTCTCGTCCGTGACGGTCTGATCGTCGCCGTCGGACGGCGTCGTCTTATTGCCGCAGGCAGTCAGCAGCGACAGCACCATCAGCGCGCTGAACAGCAGTGCAAAAAAGTGTTTCATGTCAAAATCTCCTCTCTCAAAACTGCGCGGTCATTATAGCAGACTTCACTTCTTTTGACTACACCTTTGGCGCTTTTGTTCCCATTTGTAACTATTTACCACAAATAATGAAAGCGTCACAGCTTTTCGCATCCGCAGACGCGAAATGATTTCGAATCGTTTTTTGGCGCGACATGCGCGTGCCAAAAAACTCTTCTCGCTCCGCGCGTGTCGAAGCCGCCCTTTGGGCGGCAAGGCACGAAGCGGAGTGTAATTCTCAAAAAACAAGGGACACGGTTTCCGTGTCCCTTGTTTTTTGAAGAATTAAAAGTCTGCGTTGCCCACCGTTCTCGGATGCAGCTCCACGTCGCGGATGTTGCCGATGCCCGTTAAATACATCACCATGCGCTCGAAGCCAAGGCCGAAGCCCGCGTGACGGCAGGAGCCGTAGCGGCGCAGGTCGCAGTACCACCAGTAGTCCTCGGGATTCATGCCGAGCTCGCGGATGCGCTTTTCGAGCAGCTCGATGCGCTCCTCGCGCTGGCTGCCGCCGATGATCTCGCCGATGCCCGGAACGAGGCAGTCCGCCGCGGCGACGGTCTTGCCGTCGTCGTTGAGGCGCATATAGAACGCCTTGATCTCCTGCGGATAGTCCGTGACGAACACGGGGCGCTTGAAGATCTGCTCGGTCAGGTAACGCTCGTGCTCGGTTTGAAGGTCGATGCCCCACTCGACGGGGTAGTCGAACTTCTGGCCGCTCTCCTTTAAGAGCTTGACGGCCTCGGTATACGTCACGCGGCCAAAGTCGGAACTCTCGACGTGCTGGAGACGCTCCAGCAGACCCTTGTCGACAAAGCTGTTGAAAAACGCGAGATCGTCCGGGCAGCGCTCCATCACGCGGCGAATGATATGCTTGACCATCGCCTCCATGACCTCAAGGTCGCCGTCGAGGTCGCAGAACGCCATCTCCGGCTCGATCATCCAGAACTCGGCGGCGTGGCGCGCGGTGTTGGAATTCTCGGCGCGGAACGTGGGGCCGAAGGTGTAAACGTCGCCGAACGCCATAGCGAAGTTCTCGGCGTTGAGCTGGCCGGAGACGGTCAGGCTCGTCTTCTTGCCGAAAAAGTCCTTGCTGTAATCGACCTTGCCGTCCTCGGTCTTGGGGACGTTTTCAAGATCGAGCGTCGTGACCTGGAACATCTCGCCCGCGCCCTCGCAGTCAGAGCCGGTGATGATGGGGGTGTTGACATAGACGAAGCCGCGGCTCTGGAAGAACTCGTGCACGGCGTAGGCCGCCGCGCTTCTCACACGGAAAGCCGCGGAGAAGAGGTTCGTGCGCGGGCGCAGATGCTGAATGGTGCGCAGATATTCGACGCTGTGGCGCTTTTTCTGCAAAGGATAGTCGGGGGAGGACACGCCCTCGATCTCGATCTCTGTTGCCTTGACTTCGAGCGGCTGCTTGGCCTCGGGCGTCAGCACGACGGTGCCGCGCACGATGAGCGCGGCGCCCACGTTCTGCGCGGCGATCTCCTTATAATTAGAAAGAGAATTCGCATCCATCACGACCTGCAAATTGCGGAAGCACGAGCCGTCGTTCAGCTCGATGAATCCGAAGGTCTTCATATCGCGGATGGTCTTCGCCCAGCCGCATACGGTGACGCTTGCGCCGCCGTACTGCTCTTTGTCGGCGAAGAGCGCGGCAATTCTCACTCGTTCCATAATAATTTTCCTTCCTTTTGTGGGTTTTCACGGGATAATAGAGGTATTATATGCCACTTCCCGTGCAAATTCAAGCCCCGCTTTGTGTTGACTTTTGACAAGTTGTATGTTATAATACAACCTTACCTCAAAAGGTAAACGTGAAACTTTCACCTATTACTTTACAGGAGGATTTTAACTATGAACAAGTATCTGGATATCGCCCCCGAGGTTGCCGAGGCCCTTGCCGCCGGTAAGCCCGTCGTGGCGCTCGAATCCACCATCATTTCCCACGGCATGCCCTACCCGCAGAACGTGGAGACCGCGCTCAAGGTCGAGCAGATCATTCGCGACGCGGGCGCCGTGCCCGCGACCATCGCCATCATCGGCGGACGCCTGAAGGCGGGCCTTTCCAAGGAAGAGATCGACTACCTCGGCCGCACCGGCGCGGGCATCCCGAAGGCTTCCCGCCGCGACCTGCCCGTGCTCGTCGCGCAGGGCAAGGACGGCGCGTGCACCGTCACCACCACGATGATGATCGCCGACATGGCGGGCATCCGCGTGTTCGCCACCGGCGGCATCGGCGGTGTGCACCGCGGCGCGCAGGAGACGTTCGACATCTCCGCTGACCTTGAAGAGCTGGCCAACACCTCCGTCATGGTCGTGTGCGCGGGCGCGAAGTCCATCCTCGACCTCGGTCTGACGCTCGAATATCTCGAGACCCACGGCGTGACCGTCATCGGCTACGGCACGAGCGAGCTGCCTGCGTTCTACACGCGCAAGTCCGGCTTTGGCGTCGACTACGAGCTCGACACGCCGGAGCAGCTGGCCAAGGCGTTCCACGTCAAGCGCGAGCTGGGTCTGCGCGGCGGCTTACTCGTCACGAACCCGATTCCCGAAGAGTACTCCATGGACAAGGAAGTCATCGACAAGGCCATTGCCGAGGCCGTCGAGGACGCGAAGAAGGACGGCATCCACGGCAAGGCCACGACGCCGTATCTGCTCGCCAAGATCAAGGACCTGACCGGCGGCGACAGCCTGGATTCCAACATCCAGCTCGTGTTCAACAACGCGCGCCTCGGCGCGGCGGCGGCCGTGGAGCTCAGCAAGCTCGAAAAGTGAGATACTTTGTCATCTATCTCGCCGCGATCAATATTCTGACGTTCTGCGTCTACGGCGCAGACAAGCGCCGCGCCAAAATTCAGGGCGCGCGGCGCGTGCCCGAAAAGACTCTATTTGCACTCGCGCTGCTGCTCGGCAGCGCGGGTGCTCTTTTCGCAATGAGGGTCTTTCACCACAAAACGCGGCACTGGTACTTCAAGTTCGGCATTCCGGCGATCTTACTTGCGCAGATCGCGGCGGGGGTGTTCGTGTATGTGCGGTTTTTCGCGGCGTAAAAAATTTTTGGGAAATTTTCGGGTTTTGTGAAACAAAACAGACGTTTCTTGCGTCTAATTAAGGAAGCAAAGGGAAACTGGGCGAAGAGGGAAGATAAAGAATTTATGAATTTTCCATTTTCCTGTTCCCTTATTTCCCGCGGCATGGTAAAATGTATGTGTATGAGAAAGGCTCTGTGCGCGCGGAGCCGACAACAACAAACACGAAAGGATGAAGATCACATGAAAAAATTTCTCTCCTTGCTATTGGCTCTGACATTGGTCCTGAGCCTCGTCGTCGTGCCTGCAAGGGCGGACGCGCCTGCGGATGGCTATGCCATAACCGGCAAAGCAACGATTAGCGCATCCGCTTCTACTTCCGTTGATAGGGGCACCGAGATTACGTTTACGCTGGACACATCTAGCCTTGGTGTCACCAAGACCGAGGGCGGTACTACAACCTCGCTCAACAGCGAAACCGACTACCGCTTTGACTATGCCTGGTCCGGCGCCACCGCGCAGGGCAACGGTCTGAGCGCAAAGGTCACCCCGATGACGCCCGGAACGCTTAACCCCTCCTGCACCATCAAGGCGATCGTCGGCAGCACTGTCGTTGCGCAGCAGGTCGTCGCTCTTGCCACGGGAATCACTGTCAATGACAAGCTCCTCCCGGGCGACATCACCACCGTCACCTTCAACGGCAGAACCTATTCTGTGACGGACGGCGCGGTCAACATCTCCCTTCTTGAGGGCGAGGACATCAAAGGCGACAACAAGTGGTCTGCTGCCGCAACTGGCTATGTGATCGATAATACGACGAACAAGCCCACCTATTCCGATTCCACGCATAAACTGACGGTGAAGACGACGGCAGCGACTCCGCTTTCAACCGAAATCACAGTTACGACTACGGAAGCCGCCGTGACCGCAAAGGCAAGCCTTACCGAGGTCATCTCCGGCGGCAAGACCACGCTCACCGCCAGCTCCACCGGTCTCAGCAACGCCGCCACTTATGCGTGGTTCTACAAGATCGGTGACAGTAAAGAGTTTCCGATCGGCACGGGCAAGTCCCTCGTCTGGACGGTCCCCGCAAACGTTACGACCGCGACCGACTACTCTGTTTGCTGCAAGGCAAGCGAGGGCGATAAGCTCGCTAAGACGAGTGGCCACATCACGGTCAAGAGCCTTCCCGACACCTATACCTTCACTGTCGTCCCCGCAAGCGTTACGCTGACGCAGATCGGTCAGACCGCGACTTTGGCGGCGAGCTTTGTGGATACCTCATCTTCCGCTAGCCTGGTCGTCCCGACCTACTCCTTTGTTTCCGCCAACCTCAACATCGCAACTGTGACGAACCAGACGACCGCCGCGCCGACGGTAACGCTCAGAGCAAGCGGCTCTACCACTGTCACCGCAAAGGCGACCTATAAGGGCAAGGACTATGTGCAGAACATCCCCGTTACCGGCGCCCTGATCGAGGCGACCCTCAGTGCTGTTCAGAACGGCACTTCTGTGAACTACAGCTACAGTGATCTTGTCAACGCCGCGCAGGCCGCCATCAACAAGACCTACAGCACCGCCTACACCTACGAGACCGTCTATTCCCTCAGCGGCGTCACGCAGGTCGCCTCTACCGCTGCCTACGGTGTCGGCACGAGCAATGCTTCGTACAACTATCCCGCCGGCGGCTCCGGCTATCTTTACTTCAAGGCAAATCTCTCCGGCATCGGCACTGCAAAGTTCACCGCCACCGTGACCACCCGCGTTGCCAATTCTAACGTTCCCAAGACCTACAGCGTTACGTTTAATGTTCCCGTAACGCCCAGCTCGACCACCTATGCCGACCAGTATCCCGAGCCGGTCGCGGCTTACGGCAACACCTATCGCTATTACGTTCAGGTTCCCTCCGGCGCAAGGTATTACTATGTTGCCGGTGTGAACACCGAGCCTGTCGACTGGAACAACGGCAGCACCCAGAAATACTATCCCACCACTGCCACCGCCAATCTCTATTCCCTGACCGACACCAACTTCATCAATGGCAAGTGCACGCTGTATGTCGTGACGCAGGGCACCGACAATAAGCTCTACTGCGGCACCATCAGCGTCTACCAGAAGAACTACAACATCAACTACAACGGCGTGGCCGGTGAGACCGTCCAGTTCGCGCAGAGCGACTTCAACGACTTCATGAACAAGGTCGCTGAGGCCCGCGGCGACGCCAGCAAGAGCAAGTCCTATCCCTATGTCACCTTCGATTATGTGTCCTTCTCCCTGCCCACCACCGCGCAGGGCACGCTGTACTATGGCGGCACCGCCATGTCCACCAGCAATTCCTCCGGCGCGTTCAACACCCGCACCAAGGTCACCAACCTCGATAGCGTGACGTTCGTCCCCAACGACAAGACCACCGCGAAGACCATCACGCTGAACTTCACCCTGTACGCGACCCGCTATTCCAGCTCCTCCACGAGCCGCGGCACGACCGTGAGCTACTCCGGCAGCGTCGTCGTCAACCTCGTGCGCGAGGACATCAAGTACACCGTCTCTCAGGGCGACAGCGTCCGCTTCGACGAGAGCGACTTCCTCAGCTACCTGCACTCCACCAAGGGCTACAGCAGCAACTACACCATCGACTACGTGACCTTTGACCAGAGCGCCGTCTCCGCCGTCAACGAGGGCTCGCTCTACACTTACTACAGCGGCTACAACTACGGCGGCTCCGTCAAGACGACTGACAAGTTCTACTACAGCGCCACCGCCAGCCAGAACGCGCTCAGCGACGTCGCGTTCCTCGCCAGCCGCTACGCCAAGACCGGCGAGACCGTCTACATCCCGTTCACCATCTACGCCCGCTACGGCACGACCGGCACCGGCACCCGCCAGCTCACCGGCACCGTGGCCATCAAGATCGGCCAGACGATGAACTTCATCGATGTCAAGACCACCGACTACTTCTACAACTCCGTCAAGTGGGCCGTCGGCAAGAACATCACCAACGGCACGTCCAGCACCACCTTCTCCCCGTACAAGTCCTGCACCCGCGCCGAGATCGTGACGTTCCTGTGGCGCGCCGCCGGCAGCCCGGAGCCGACCACCACCCGCAACCCGTTCCGTGATGTCAACGCCGTCACGCACTCGAGCTACTACAAGGCCATCCTGTGGGCCAGCCAGAAGGGCATCACCTCCGGCACCAGCACCACGGCGTTCTCCCCCGATCAGGTCTGCACCCGTGCCCAGATCGTGACCTTCCTGTACCGCTACGCGGGTCAGCCCAGCGGCTACTACTCCAACCCGTTCAAGGATGTGGGCGCCACGAGCGAGGCGAGCTATTACAACGCCATCCGCTGGGCCGTCGGTAAGGGTATCACCTCCGGCACCAGCGCCACGACGTTCTCCCCGTATGCTTCCTGCAACCGCGCCGAGGCCGTGACGTTCCTGTATCGTTACACCAACGGACTTTAAAACCTAAAAAATGCGTCCAGCGAATGCTGGACGCATTTTTTATTCCTTGCAGGCCGCTGCGCGCATAATTTGCCCGCCGATGACGGGCAAATTCCACACTTGCGGCCTGAGAGGTA
>ERZ791815.1543-NODE-1543-length-13463-cov-5.691900_pt1 | contig 13463 bp, 8 predicted proteins | sample MGYA00510302_ERZ791815 | MGnify/ENA primary metagenome ERZ791815 (study PRJEB30046, sample SAMN00791995) | human gut metagenome | study: EMG produced TPA metagenomics assembly of the A metagenome-wide association study of gut microbiota in type 2... | reverse complement strand
TTGCGCCGGAGGGCAAGCCCGTTGCCTTTTGCCTTGACCCGGAAACGGGCTTTTCGTGGATAGGAGAATATGATATAACCGCCGACGAGCTGCTGTCCGGTGCGGGCGGCAACAACGCCACCAAGACCGAACAGGCGGAACGGCTGATACTGGATTTACTGGCAGACGGGAAAGAGCTTGCCAGCGAGGACATTGTAAAAGCCGCAGCCGAAGCCGGAATATCCGAGAGGACGGTACAGAACGCCAAGCGCAACATGGGCGGCATTTTAGGCGCAAGGCGTGTCGGCGGTCAATGGTACAACTTCATCAAGAAGAAGCAGCCACCCGAACCCGCAAGCTGAAAGTGCAAAACGCAGACCCTTTGCACTTTGCACTTTCGCACTTTCAGAGTTATAGAAGAATGACTATAAGCCCTTGTGCGCCGTAGCATGAGGGCTTTTTTCATGGAAAGGAGAGCCTATGAGCAATAAAGCCAGCACCCCCGCAAACGCTTCCCCTCTGACCGTAAAGGAAGCAGAACAGCCCGATATTGTGAAGAAAATCGGAAACACGACCTATCGGGTGAAAATCCACTTCAGCACCACCAGCAAGGAAACTATGAGCGATAAAATCAAGCGGCTTATTATGAACGATTGCGGGAAAATTTCTTAAAACCACCTTGACAAAATGTATCAGATGCAAGCCTGCTTTCGGTTATGGCAAACATTGATAACCGCATTGACGATAAATTTCTCAAATCCGCGGTATCGGGAAAGGGGATCGGAACGGAAGCCACAAGAGCCGATGTTATCGAGGAGCTTATAAAGGCAGGATATGCGGAGCGTTTATACAGAAATATCGTATCGACAAAGTTCGGCAGGGACTTCATAGCTTCAATCCCCGACAGCGTGAAATCCGTTGAAAGAACAGCCGAGTGGGAGCAGTTTTTTACCGATGTCAAGGAAAAGGACATTGGCACAGAGCAGTTTTTCAATGAGGTAAAGGATTTTGTAACCTCTGTTATTGCTACCGAAACCAATCCCGAACGCCGCAGAGCTGTTGTTAATGCTCCCGGAAAAGAGCCAATCGGAATCTGTCCGAGATGCGGAAAGAGGATTTTTGAGGGCAAAAAGAATTTTTACTGTGAATCGGGCAGAGAAGGCTGCGGCTTTACCCTTTGGAAAGAGGACAGGTACAACGGAATTACGGTAACTGCCGAAAATGCCGCCGACCTTATTGCAGGACGTGCTATCCGCAAGACAAAGAAAAAGCTGAACGGCGAAACGGTGAGGAAATCCTACATTATGGAGGATACGGGAAAGTACATAAATATCCGTGCGGAGGGGAAATAAATGAGCGAGAATGTAACCGCTGCTGCGAAAAAAGTATATGAATACTGTGCGGCTGACGACCTGATAATTCCATATATCTGGCGATGTGCCTTTCTTGCGAAGATATGCGGTGTCCGTATCCCCGATGATACCGAGGTTGTGTGTATGAATGAGCAGGAAAAGAATGCTGTATCAAGCGAGCCGTATTCAAATGCGCTTGCACATCTCCTTATTCTGTTCGGAGCAGGGTATATCCGTTTTGAACAGATGGCTTCATTGGCGAGAGATGCAAAAAAATATGAGGACGAGATTTTATCGGCAGAGAGCTTTGTCATAGAGCAATCGGGAAAAGACGAAAAGGAACAGGTCAGCCGTGAGTATATCGAAAATATTTTGCTTTGCACCATTGAATCAAGAAAGCATCCCGAAATTCAGACGGTGAATTTTGAAATGGCGAGAAGTCTTTGCGAAGGTCCCTATACAACAATACGGAAAGGCTTTGTGTATGTGAAAGATGTTGCATTTTTAACCGTTCTTGCAAATGTTAAAGAACCTATGGGCGGTATTCGGGGCGGTGCGGTTGAGGTGTTCCCAAGCGAGCGTAATACGGGTGACATCAATCAGAAAAAGATTGATGAGGAGCTGAACAAGGGAAATACAAACGAGCTTCCCGATATTCTTTTCCTTGTAAATCTGAAAAACGCTTATTACATTCAGCAGATTTACAGCAAGCCGTATTCGGTGGAATTTATAACCTACGCAAAGGCGGAGGGCATACCCTTTGATGAAAATTTTTCAAGGAAATATGACGAGTATGTTCTGAATAACAAGCTGAAAATCACAGTTTCCGCAATTTCACGCAAGAGAAATATATGCGGTGATGATGTGAACTGGTTCGATTACGGAACTACAAAATACCTTGACAAGCAAATTATCATTGATGACAAGTACGATGTCACAAAGGAAATCTGCCTTGCCGATGTGGGAAAGGAAGAACAGCTTGATGATGAGGTTTTAATCAACACTGCAATGGACAGGTTTATTTCCGAAAACGAAACGGCGGATAAAACCGTTATTGAAGTAACCTTCTGCGGAAAGAAATATGTGTATCTCTATGATTCTGCCAAAGGCAGGAAGATACTCCTTGATAACGATAAATTCCGCAGGATTCCTTTTGATTATAACAATGTCTGGACCACGGTTATGGAATGGTCAAGGTCAAAGCTTATACAGAAAAAGGGTGACTGCATTATCGTTCCCGATTCGGAAATGGCTAAAATTGCCGAGGGCGACCGTGATTATGCACGGCGAATGATTGAGGAGCAGTATTCGCTTAAAAAGAACGGAAACCGTATGCTCCAGAAGTTAAGCGAGCTGAAATCATACGCCAAAAGCGAAATGGATTTTAAGGAACAGCAGGCAAAATTCAAGGCAAGCAGAGAAACAGGTGTACAGGAGGACAAGAAAAATGAGGGTGTTAATTCGTGAAACGCTTGAAACAGCGGTTATAAATATCTATGGCACAGACGGAAAACAGCACAGCAAGGACTTCTTTGAGAAGTATTTTGCCGATTCGGACGGTGCATATTCCACCCTTGATGAAGAGCGTGAGGAGTTCGGCACGGATGCACAGTGGACAATAATCACAAGGCGTGATTTTGACCTTTTCGCAGGAACGGTTGAAACGCTCCAAAAGGCTATTGACAGTGCAGACAGCTATGCACAGGATTCCGACAGCTACCTTATATAACGGAGGAGGCAAAAGGCTATGGCAGAAAACAGAGAAATCGACCTTAACGAGATTTTAAACAGGCTTGAATTTCTTGAAAAAGAAAATGTATCTCTCCGAGAGGAAGTTACAGAGCTGAAAAACAATGACATTGAGTTCAGAAACGAAATCAATGTTATCAACCGTTTTATTGCAGCTCTTACGGAATGTCAGACCGTTGAGGAAGTGATGATGGAAACCGAAAGCGTGGCAAAGCATATCACGGGAAGCGAAAATGCGGCTTTCTATTGTATGGACAGCGCAAGCAAGAAGTTTTTCTCCGAGGACGAGGGACGAAGCTGGCAGACAAGCGAGGAAAACAAGGTCCTTAAAGATGTTTTCGACAGTCAGGAAATAAGCGAGAACGGAGATAAGACATATATCCCTCTTGTTGCGGAAAACGGCAGATCGCTGGGTGTTGTTGTAACGGAAAACAGAGATAATGAGTGCAAATTCGATATTGACCGAGTGTTTGCAAAGGGCGGCTCTCTTGTGGGCGGTATGCAGCTTGGACTTTTAAAGGAATACGAGCATCAAGGCAGAATTACCGACCGTCTGACACAGATGTATAACCGACAGGGACTTGACGAATACCTTGTGAATACTGTTGTCAAGGCAATGTCAGAGGGCAAGAGCGTAAATATCCTTATGAGTGATATTGACCACTTCAAATCGGTAAACGATACATACGGACACACGGCAGGAGATATTATTCTCCAAAGCACAGCCGATGCCATAAAGGATATTGCAAAGGAGGGTGCAAGCAGTTGTTTCCGAATCGGCGGTGAGGAAATGGTTACGGTCCTCATAACCGATACTCCCGAACAGGCTATTGATATGGCTGAAACTCTCCGCAGAAATGTTGAGGGAATCGTTAATACGGTTGAGGGCAAGGACAAGGGTGTTCACGATGTTTCGGTAAGCATTTCAATCGGCATACACGAAATGAAACCCGATGTTCCCTTTACAAAGGAAAATGCGGAAACACTTTTCGATACGGCGTACAAGACGGCAGATGCGGCGGCATATACCGCAAAGGAAACAGGCAGAAACAAAGTAGTATGTGCAGACGAGCAGAACTATGTTTCCTATCTTGCGATGAAAACGGCAGAGGTTTTTGTAAAGGCAGAGGGACTGGAAGCTCCCGATGCCATAAAGGGCATTGAAGAAATGATTTCCGACAGCTTTGCAAATCCCACGGAAGAACAGGGACTTTCGGATATTATTGATGCACTCCGAACTTATGCGGTGCAGACTTCCGAAAATATGCCCGATATATCGGCTCTTGCGGATTTTATTGCGGATAAGGCGGAGGAGTTTTCGGAAAAGAAAAATGCTGTGACTGTTGCCGAAACGAATTTGACCGACCTTGAGCAGGATAACCGCACACAGGGAGAAAATATTTTTGATGTTATGTCGGCTGCAACTCCCGAAACGCTCATTTCCGTTGAACAGAACGGCTGCGTTGAATATATGAAAACGGACAAGCCTATTGAGGATATTCTTCTTTGCTGTGCCGAGGATAAGCCGTTTAAGGCTATATCGGATATGGCAGGAGAGCATATTTCCGAAGCGGATTTTGCAAGTGAGAATCAGAGCAGGAACACGCTTGCCGTTGAGATAAATATTGATGAAAACACACTTACGGCATACAGCAATGATTTTACCGCAAATATTCCTCTTGATAAGGCGGTGGCGGATATAACAGCAGTTTTTCCGAAAGAATTGCCTTATTACACGACCGACAATCAGACAAAGGGAAACACCTTTGCGGAAAAGGTTGCCGCTATGAAAGAATGGGCGGAAAAGACAATCGAAAAGGTAAAGGAAGCAAGTCTGAAAAGGGACGAGGTGGCGAGATGATGTTTTACACGGAAGAACAGATAAAGCGTGCAAATGAGCGAAGTATTTCCGAGTATTTTCGTTCGGCAGGGTATAACTGCAAGCAGATTCGCTCCGAAACCCATATCGCAGGCTTTGGCGGCTTTTATGTTAAGGATACGGTTGTCCCCAATCAGTTTTACGTTCATTCACAGCAGACAGGCGGCATTGGACTTGTGAGCTGTCTGATGAAGGTACTGGATATGCCGTTTAAGGAAGCTGTGCAGACTGCACTTGACGGTGAACAGGGCAGAGGTGATGGAAAGACAGGACATACATCAACACCACGATATGTTCAAACGAAAAACGTGCCGAACCCCGAACCCAAACCCGAATTTGAAATGCCCGAAAAGGGTGCTGATAACAGGAAAGCGTACAGCTATCTTACGAAAACACGATACATAAATCCCGAAGTTGTAAATGCTTTTATCCGTGCAGGAGTTCTCTTTCAGGACACAAAGGGCAATGCCGTTTTTCTTCATAGGGAGAACGGCAAGCTCTGCGGTGCGGAGATACACGGGACAGGCGGAAAGAGCTATACAGTGGGAAATTCAAAATATTCGGATTTTTCCGACCGAAAGGTTATTCCCACAGAGCCGTACATAGCGGAGCTTCTTGACCGAAAGCTGAAAAATGCGGACGTGAAATTTGCAGGGTATGTTTATGAGAAAAACGCAAATATTGTTGCCGACTGCAAGGACTGCGGATTCATAAGCAATGCTATCTCCGAAATATCCGAGAGCAATATTGACCGTGAAGCGATTGAAAGTGAGGTTCACTCAAAGCTGAAAAACTACAAGGGCGTTGCTCCCGGAACAACGGAAAGCTATTTTTCTTATGACAAAGGCAATCCGCAGAAAGCATTTGTGTTTGAAAGTTCAATCGACCTTATGAGCTTTATGTCACTGCACCTCGATGTGACCGACTGCAAGTTTGTCGCAATGGCAGGACTGAAACCGAATGTGGTGGAAAAGCTCCTTGAAAAGAATATGCCCGTAACTCTTTGTGTGGATAATGACACGGCAGGAGAGAAGTTCGCAGGGCGGTTTGGCTCACAGGTAAAGGTATTTACCGAGTGCAGACACTACGGCGTAAAGGATTTTAACGAGCTGCTTACAGTGAGAAAAACCGTTCCTTTTAAGGATAAGGTAAACGCTGTGAAAAGCTGGGCGAATAATGCCATTCAGAAAATAAACGAAACAACTATGAAAACAGCGGAGGTTGCAAGATGAATGATTTAACAACAGGTTTTACCGAAAATATCGTACCCGAAACCGCAGATGTTCCACCGGAACATTTTGAAAAGACATCCGAAAAGAAATCTAAAACCGATAAGCGTTTGGAAAAGCTGAACGTATTGAAGGACAAGTACGGCAAGGCGATTCTGGCACAGGAAACTGCTACAAAGAAAACGCAGGATATATCCGCACAGATTGAGAAAATCGAAAACGAGCTTCACGCAGAAGAGGCGGCTGAGCTTGATAAGGTTTGTGCCGTGAAAAATCTGTCATATCGGGAGATAGCAAAATTCCTTATGAAAATCCCCGAAGATATGACCTTGACCGATATTCGTATACTAAACACCATTTAAAACACGGGGAAGAAATCGCCTCAAAAAATTTGCGTGTATGATTTTTTGAGGCGAGAGATTCCCGTGTTTAATGAGTGTTTAGTATTAATATGCTTTCGTGAGGAGGGTAACAAGATGACCGAATATGTAAACAAGGACTACTACAACAGCATAAAGGGCAACTGTTCATATATCGACCTTAACGGACAGAACATTCACAGTGTAATGGAAAGGCTGAAAGCGGAGGGTATTATGTTTTCCGCAGCATACGGCGGTTACAGAAATACCGTTACCGTCAGCAAGGCAGATTCTCAGAGAGCCTTTGCCATTGCCGCAGAATACAAGCAAGCTCCTGTACAGAATACACAGCGTAAGCAGCGTATTATCGGCAATATCGAGTATTCAAAAATAAAGGACAGAAATTTTATCAATACCGACCCCGATACCGCTTTGCAGGTGGCAAATCTGCTTTCGGGAGATGCAAGCATACGCTTTTCGGGAAGAATACTTGAAAACTCTGCCACCATTACCGTAAGCGGAAGAAAAAATGCGGAAATGGTCAATCGTATGATTGATAATATCCGCAACGCAGACATCATAAACGAGCTTTACAAGGCAGGATATGAACGCCTTGCGGACACGAACGGTTTTGTAAATATCCGCAACAATGCAAGCGCCGAGGTTGTAGGCTTCCGCAGTATGGATATGGTCCGTGAAATGTTCGGTGATGCGAGCAACGAATTTTTTCACCCCACCGCATATCGTGTGGACAGTATTCCCGAAGCGGCCGAGCCTTTCTATATTTCCGAGGTTGACAGAGTGACTGCCGATGAGAGAAATGTGTATGTTGATGAAAATGCGGACGTTCCCTTATTTGACAGCAGGGAAAATGCAGAACAGTATGCAGAAGAAAAGGGGATTGACCTTACGGGTTTTGAGGAAATTATTCCCGATGTTCCGGTGGAACATATTGATGATACGGAGGATTTATCCCCCTCTGAACAGCTTAAAAAGAGGGTAAATGCAGAGCTTGAAGCGTATATTGCCGAGATTAAGTCCCGTCCGTTTGATGAGATAATCGAAGCTGCATACAGAGTAACCGTCTGCAAGCAGATAGGCGAATATATAACCAACGAAGAACCCGGCCTTACAGAAGCACAGCTTTCCGCACTTCTTTCAATGGATAATGTTCTTGATGAAATCTATCTTGAATGGGTGAAGAATGATTCCGCAGAAAGCTATGATGATGTGCTTATGGTTATGCAGGACAGGGCAGACCGAATTTTGCTTTCGCAGCAGAGGGAAAATGTTCCGGTTGAACATTTTGAGTCCGAAGTGCCAAAGGACGAGGTTGCCGAAGCTCTGAGCCTTGCTGAGAATAACCTGACATTTTCGGTTGTTACCATAAACAATGAGCTTGTATTTGCGGTAGGAGAATACATTGAAAAGGACGATATTCACGGCTTGGAGGAATATCAGGACTATATTGCAAAAAATCAGCCTGACGAGGTAAGAGCATACGTTGAATACTGTATGATAGGTAATTCGGAGCTTGAATCCGAAATGGCATATTCCAGTGATATTGACTTTATCAATGCAAATCTCAAGGCAGTAATGAACCATCCGCAGACAACGAATCTTGAAATAAACAGCTATGTTATTGCCACTCCCGATGAAATGCTTGAAAGCAGGCAGGCTGAAAAGCTGCTTGCCGAAGCAAAGGGGTATATAAATGATTTTCTTGAAAAAGAGTACGGCACTGAACCCTCGGAGGACATCTACAAGGACTTGGAAAATGTTCCGCTGGGATATACTTCCCTCGGAGATGATGCCGACCACGATTTCAGCGTTACCGCAAATCTCTTGGACTATTCAATCAGCTATACACTTGACGGAGTGGAGATTACAACAGAAAAATATGACAGCCTTGAGGAAATGACGGAAGTTGCTTTGACCTGCCTTGACTTTGATGATATGGTAACGGTAGGCAATGAAGCTCTTGAAAAAGCGGAGAGTGAAAAATTTCACCTTGTTATTCCCGAAATTGATGTTGATATTGATATGAGGGACATTGACAGCATTGCAGTTCAGACACCCGATGATGTGCTGATGTTCTATTACAGCAGCAATAACAAAACCATTGAGCGAGCTTGGCAGAGCGATGATAATTCCGATACTGCCGTTGATATTGACGATGTTGCAATTGATATTCGCAATGCGGTCGGAAACGGCTTTGCAGTGGAGGTTTACGAAACCGCAGAGGAAAGAAAAATGGCAGAAGATAATTCTGTTGAAATTCCCGAAAATCTTACCGCTATTGACGATGATACCGCCGTTATTATGTGGGAGCAGGGAATTACCGTTTACCATAGCGACACACCAATTCCTCCTATGGAAGAAAACGGGGAGAATGAACATAGCATTTTTGAAAATCTGTCCGATGATTTTTATGCGGACAAGGAAGATGTAAAGGCGTTCCGAATTGCCGATGACATTGCATCGGAAATCTGGGATATGAACCGTGTTTTCTCCAATGTTCCGAATGAGGTGGGACAGCCATATTATCTGTCCCTTGAATTTGGCGGTTATGATGAGTGGGAGGACTACAACAAAGGTCTGAACGAATATCAGAACACGCTGAAAGCACTTTACACGGGAAATTTCACAGCCGTTGAAGATTATCTGGAAAATGTTCGCAGTTCCGAAGATGTCAGCGAGGAAATGCAGGAACAGGCGGCTTCTCTCCTTGATGCGGTCAAGTCATTCAGAAACCTGTCGGGAATTGAGGACAGAGCCGAAAAGGAAAACGAACCCACATACAAGATTTATCAGCTGAAAAAGGGGGAGGAGTATCACAATCTCCGCTTTACACGCTGGGACGATATGCCGAGGTTTAATCTGTCCTTTGACAGGAAAAATTATGACGAGGTTTACGGCGGCAATATTGCCGATGTGACCAAATTCCCTTTTAAAGAGGGAATTCTTGAAGATATTTTCAAAAAGTTTAATACTGGCCGTCCCGAAGATTTTAAGGGACGCAGCCTGTCGGTCAGCGATGTTGTGGTTCTGGAGGATAAAGAGGGCAGTTCCGCACATTTCGTTGACACAGTTGGAATGGTAGATGTTACAGACATTTTCTTTGAATTGAAAAAGGAAACTATCGACCTTTCAAGGCTCACGGAGGTGGAGATTACCGAGGAATACGACCGCAGGGGGGATGAACCCGACAATTCCACGCACGTTAAGAATACCATACTTTTTACGGATTTGGATAAGTACGAAATCAGCAGATACAAGGATTTTACATACGATAACGGTGTAATGCCCGATAGTGATGAGGGATATACAACTGTAACATCTCAGGATATGCTTGATGAAATCAACGAGTATCTGGACAAGTCAAGAAAGGATTCAAGCATTTCTATTTCCGTCACCGATAACGAGGGCAATACCAAAAGGCTTAATGGCTTGCTTTTTGAATTTACTCTTGGAGATAGAAATGTTCCGGTGGAACATCTTGAAGAAAACGAAAAAATGCATCTTTACGGCAGGAGCATTGAAGAAGCAAGTGAGCTTGGCGAAAGAGATAAATATTTTGCCAATATGAAAGAAAACAAGAGATGTGAAGATGCTATTGTAACTGCTATTGCGGATAATTACAGAAACAGCAGGCTTGACACGGACGGAGTGCTTTCCGATGTGCTGAAAGAATTTGACTTTGAAAGAGTTGAGCTTGTTGTTGCGGCGAGATTATCCAGTCTTTCCTTTGACGGACGAATTGATAAATCCAACGTTGAATGGGCAAACGGTGTGCTTGCAGGTCTTTCAGAAAGCGAGAGAAAGAAGTTATGTGCGGATACGCACCTTAACTCACACCCCGGACTTATAAATCTTTTTGCAAACAAAATCATAGATGAGGAACGTGTGCTTTCACAGAAAGAACAGGCTACTGAGATAGAAGCAGAACCCTATGAGCCGAAGCTGGGGGACAAATTCCGTGACAATAGCGGCGAAGTCTGGGAGCTTACATCTCTTACGGGAGTGATGCCGTGGTACAATGACCAGTGTGCTATTACAAGCATAAGCGGAAATGTTTCCATTACAAAGAACGAGAATTATTCCAATCTGCTTGATACGGCAAAGTATCATCGTGTTGCAGATTCTCCCGAAGCTGTTAAGACAGCAGACTATTCCCCGAAAATCGGTGATTTGGTAGAGCTTGACGGACAGGTGTATTCTGTTGCCGATATTAACAGCGGCGTTATATCTCTTGCCGATACCGAAACTCTGCTCGGAGAAACAAGGCGAATGACCCTGAGCGAATTCTTTTCAAGCGGTTTTGAGGTTGTGGAAGCAAACGGAGAAGAAACAGTTTCCGCAGATGTTCCGGTGGAACATCTTGAAAAATCTCCCGAAAAGAAAAATGTTCCGGTGGAACATCATAGCACCAATGCAAACAATTTCGTTATTACAGATGAAAATCTCGGCGTTAAAACACCAAAAGCGAGATTTGCCGCAAATGCTGCCGCTATCAGAACTCTTAATGCCATTGAAGCGGAGAACAGAACTGCCACACCGATCGAACAAGCTATTTTGTCCGGTTACACAGGCTGGGGAGCAATTCCAAACGCATTTGACCCCGACAACAAGGACTGGAGCAACGAATATGCCGAGCTGAAAACTCTCCTTACAGATGAGGAGTTTATTGATGCAAGGCGTTCAACGTTAAATGCACATTTTACATCTCCGGTGATTATCAATGCCATTTATGAGGGGCTTGCAAACCTCGGCTTTGAGCAGGGGAAAATCCTTGAACCTGCTATGGGTATCGGAAACTTTTTCGGTATGCTGCCCGAAGCAATGCGAGGAAGTGAGCTTCACGGCGTTGAGCTGGACGACATTACAGGCAGAATTGCAAGACAGCTTTATCCCGATGCGGACATTCAGATAAAGGGATTTGAAAAGACCAAGTTTGAAAATGACAGCTTTGATGCTGTTGTGGGCAATGTTCCGTTCGGTGATTACAAGCTATCCGACAAGGACTATGACAAGCACAAATTCTATATTCACGATTATTTTGTCGCAAAATCCATTGACAAGGTGCGCCCCGGCGGTATTGTTGCAGTTGTTACCTCAAAGGGAACAATGGATAAGGAAAATCCCGAAATGAGAAAGTACGTTGCACAGAGGGCAGAGCTTCTGGGTGCGATCCGTCTGCCTAACAATGCTTTTAAGGCTAACGCAGGAACAGAGGTAACATCGGATATTCTTTTCTTCCAAAAGCGTGAAAGAGCCATTGAAATAAATCCCGATAAAATCGAATGGATAGGCAAGGCTGAAACTGCCGAGGGATTCCGTGTAAACGGATATTTTGCAAATCACCCCGAAATGGTTCTGGGTACGATTACCGAAGCCAATCAGAAGTACGGTCCTACCGAAAACACACAGGTTATTCCATTTGAGGGTGCAGACCTTAAACAGCAGCTTGCAGAAGCAGTGCAGAATATTCAAGGCACATATACACCGAGAGCCGAAAAAGGCATAAAGAAAAAGGAAGCGGAGGATATTATCCCTGCTCCTGCAAATTCAAGGGTATATAGCTATTATGCCGTGAATGGAAGTGTGTATTTCCGTGAGGAAGGTGATACAATGGCCAAGGCAAATCTTAAAGGGGAAGCTTTAAAAAGAGCATTGGCAATGGTTGAACTCCGTGATACCGTTCGTGAGCTTCTGGATATGCAGCTTGATAATGCTGACAGTGCTTATGATACGGACATTGCCGAGTGCCGTGCAAAGCTGAATGAAAAGTATGATGCCTTTGTTGAACAATACGGACACTTCGATGATAAAAAGAATATCCGTGCATTTAAGGGCGATGACGGATACAATTTCCTTACCGCACTTGAAAACAAAAACAAGGACACAGGTGAGTATGAAAAGGCGGATATTTTCTTCCACGATACCGTAAAGCCGAATAACGTTGTCACCCACGTTGAAACCGCAGAAGAAGCGCTTATTTTGTCTGTTGCGGAAAAAGCGAGAGTGGATTTTGAGTATATGACCGAGCTTTGCGGAATGAGCAAGGAAACCCTTATATCCGAGTTGGAGGGGCAGATTTTCAGACTTCCGCAGGAAGAAGAAAAGTATGTGACCGCCGATGAGTATCTGACGGGAAATATCCGCACAAAGCTCCGTCAGCTTGAATTTGCTCCCGAAGGTATGGACGTCAGCAAGCACAGAGAAGCACTTGAAGCGGCTATGCCAAAACGTGTTGAAGCAAAGGATATTTCCGTTAAGCTGGGCGCACACTGGGTAGCTCCCGAATATGTAACGCAGTTTGTCAATCAGAAATTCTATCCGAGCTGGCGAAGCAGGGTAGAAGCACAGTACAGCCGAGCATCGGGCAAGTGGAAAATCGAGGGTGCAAGCCAGTCGGACAAGGGCAGCTATACCGCAATCCACGATTACGGAACAAAAAGGAAAAATGCCTATGCGATACTTGAGGGCATACTCAATCACGAGGATATGACCATAAAAGACCCGAAACTTGACGAACACGGCGAGCCGATTCGTGATTCAAGGGACAATATTGTCAAGGTGACAAACCACGAAGAAACAAAGGCGGTTCAGCTAATGGTGAAGAAAATCGAAAGCGAATGGGAAGATTGGATTTTCAAAGATCCCGACCGCCGTGAAAAGTTGGTTGAGAAATACAACGAGGTATTCAATTCCATTAGGCACAGAGAATATGACGGATCGCATCTTAATTTCGTGGGAATGAACTCGGATATTACCTTGAAAGAGCATCAAAAAAATGCCGTTGCAAGAGCATTATACGGTGGTAATACACTGCTTGCTCACTGCGTTGGCGCGGGCAAGAGTGTGACACGTTCGTAACTTAAAAGGTTACGCACAAGGTCGTATGAAAATAAAA
>ERZ791815.1542-NODE-1542-length-13467-cov-113.833955_pt1 | contig 13467 bp, 7 predicted proteins | sample MGYA00510302_ERZ791815 | MGnify/ENA primary metagenome ERZ791815 (study PRJEB30046, sample SAMN00791995) | human gut metagenome | study: EMG produced TPA metagenomics assembly of the A metagenome-wide association study of gut microbiota in type 2... | reverse complement strand
CAGCTGTTACTGCTTTTTTTGAATTATGCAAGGTATAAACGCGGAGACGCTTACCTTCTATGATACTTTTTTGTAAAGATATTAGGAAGTCTCATTTTTACATATCGCTATATATCAATGCCTTACAAAGACATTTCCACCAAATAATGAGACTTTGAGACTTTTTTCTCAAAAAAACTTATTACGCAAGAAAAAAAACTGCGCCATCTGCGCCATCTGCGTGAGATTCTTAAGTCACACAGATTTCGCAAATGGCGCAGATTTCCTTTTATTGCACTTCCAGATAATCGAACGAAACGTTCGGAAGACCGGAGAGGATTATCTGATAGGTACCGGCATTGATCTGAGAATCAGTAGTGGTACCGATGGTTTTGAACTTATTCGGCGTTTCAGGGAAGGTCATGTCTCTATCCAGCAGGACGATGCCCTTGCTGTCCACAATCTTCAACCTGCCAACCTGCTGCCCACCGGTTGTGTTCTTATAGCGGAAACGCAACATGTATTCGCGGGCTACACCAGGATTGATGGTCCAGGTTGAGGTCTTGCTCTTATAGCGCACAGCCGGGAACACTTCGTTGTCCTGAGGCAACAGTTCCTTCGGATATTTCTCTACCACATCCTTATCCAGGTCAGCCCAGTAAGTCTTGCTCATTCCGCTCGCAGGCTTGCTGCCCTTGAAGGCGGTATTCCACTTCTCAGCATCTCCTATCTCTCCCTTGGCTGCAATGGCGATGGCAGAGATGATAGCCTCTCCCACCTTAACTTCCGGGAAAGAAATGGTCAGCAGACCGCCCTTTACCTTGACATCTACCACCTTCTTGCAGGCTCCCGCAAAGCCAGCCTCAGCCCAAAGGTCGAGGTCATCTACTACCACGGAATCGTTGATAGCTACATCAAAGATGCGCTCGCCTTCACAATCGATACCGGTGCCCTCATGCTTGCCCAACCAAGGCTCGGCAAAATAGAGTTCTACGCGATATTCTCCATCCGGAACAGCAAACTGATAATTCAGCGCATGACGGCCCCAACGGAAATACTGGAAGAGCTTTGCATCAGGAGCCGCAGCATGCTGAGAGGCTGCAGACGATGATTTCAAACCATGAATGCGGGAAGTGATATGTCCCTGACTCGCCGTAAACGGATTCATGCCGAAACGCTCTGCCCAGGAATGAGAATAGACGCTGTCGTCCTGCTCCCACTCGCTGCCATAACTGTCTGTAACGGCATCACCGCCGCAGTTCACTCTATACAGATAGGTATAACCCTCGGCTGGTTTCAGAAGATCTCTGTTGCGGTCGGCAGCTGTAGGCGTAAGCGTATCAGGCTGCACCTTCGTATAATGATTGCGATACCAGTAGAAGCCTTCGGTAGGCTGTTCCCAAGGCGTGAGAAGTCCCTTGTAATTGAACGGTCCCACCTTGTCGATGCGTCGGTAAGCCTCATCTGGCTGCACTCTGCCTGGGTTCTCATGCGATACGAAGAGCCACTGGAAATGGCCGCAGACGCTGTCCCTGGCACTCTCTGCCAGCATCGCCTTCTTGCTGAGAAGAGATACAAAGGCATCTTCGGTATAGGCTTTTGACAGGGCCTTCGCATCACCGGCATGCAGTTTCTCTGCATCGGAACTGCGGAAACCGAGCGTGCGCCAGGCACCATATTCACCATTCAGCAACTGGTTAGGCTGTTTCAATTCCTGATCATATTTATCGGCTGTTCCGCCGTAGGTTCCGCTCCAGTTCTGAATCACATTCCAGTCGCTTCCCTCTCCTCCATTACAGGTGGTGATGGCGCGCATGGTCTGGGCGGTAGGGTCCATCTCCCGGATAATGGCAGCACACTCCTCGGTGAAATCCTTCGGCATCACACTCTCGTTCTGAATGCCCCAGAGAATGACGCTAGGCGAATTGCGGCGCTCCTTAATCCAGCGGCGCAGCAGACGCTTGAAGTTCTTGCGGAAGGCGGATGTATCATACCAGACATGTGCCGAGAACTGACTCCAGAACAGCATGCCCTGCTCATCCAGCAACTGCTGGTAATAGAGATTATGTGGCTGATGAGCCTCACGGAAGGCATTGAAACCTGCCTGGCGCATCATCTTGACACGGGAAGCTATCTGCTCGTGAGAGAAGGCATGACTCTGACCGAAGAGATGCTCGTAATCGCAGGTTCCGTTGATGAAAACCGGACTGCCGTTGAGATAGAATCTGCCGTCTTTCTTATCCATCTGGGCTGAATCGCCACGGAGCGCAGCCTGTTTCTGTCGGAGTACCGGCCAGGAGATGGAGCGGATGCCGAAAGGGGTAGCCACATCATCGATGGTCTTGCCCTCTCGTTTGATGATGCTGGAAAGGGTATAGAGATAAGGATCCGTGATGCCCCACAGATGGGCATCGCTGACCTTTGCCTGATGACGGACCACCTGGGTCTCGCCTGCCTTCAGGGTAATCTTTCCGGTCTGGCGGAAAGCGGTCTTTCCGCTGCTCAGCGCCAGTTTGCTGATTACCTCGATGGTCTGCTCATGGTCGGAATAGTTCTTCACCTCGGTATCCACGAAGACGCTGTCGCATGCCTCGTTGTTCCAAACGTGTACTCCGAAAGGTTCCACCCTCACCGCATCAGTTTCGATGAGCGATACCGGACGGAAGATGCCGAAAGGCTGACTGCCCTCCGAGAATCCCCATTCTGATGAACAGCCGCCACAAGGCCAAGGATTATTGGTCTGCATGGCAGGATGCTCTACCTTGATATTCAATACATTATCGCCCTCACGGAGTGCATCCGAGATATCGAGCGTAAAGCTGGTTCTGCCTACCAGTTCCTTCGGATAACTCTTGCGGTTCACCTTGACCGTAGCAAAGGTTCCCACACCTTCCAACTGCAGGAAGTAGCGTTTTCCGGTCTGTTTATGAACGGAGAAATGCTTCTCGTAGGTGGCGGTACCATGCAGGTTGCCGTGCTTCAGCTGGCGGTAACCATAATAATCGTCCAGATTACTAGGCACATTCACCCGGAAGGTTCCCATCTTCTTCGTGATGCTGTCTTCCGAAGTCTTGCCGAAGGTTACCTGCCAGTCCTGATTCAGACTCACAATCTGTCGTTTTCCCTTCTTTTCAGGTGTCGGGAAAGAAACCTGCGAACGTCCCATCGGCACACTCGTAGCCACAGCGATGCCTCGCTGTCCGGCATGGTTCACGGCACAATAGAAATGGTACACCACGCCCTGATGCTTCAGCACATAACTCTTATGGGCGAACATATCATCATAAGGTTTGGAAGGATAAACCAAGTCGGCTCCCTCCCAGTCCTGCCAGTTCACCAGGTCCCGGCTTACGGCAAATGTATTGTAGGCGTTGTATTTTCTCTCCGGATTATAGGCAGAGAAATAGAACATGACATAATAATGCGGGAACTTCACGATCTGTGCATCTCCCGTAATGATGCCCGGAGCCTCATGAAAGAACACCGGATTGCCAGTCTTTCGCTTGGCTGTGCGGAGAGGCAGACGGCGCCAGGAAGTCATATTGCTGGAGAGGGCGATACCGATACGCTCTGCCTTCAGCTGGTTGGCAGGGTTGATGCCACCGGCATTATAGAACATGACGAAAGGTTTGCCCAGCGTCTTGTTCTTATCCCAGTAGACAGTGCTTTTATAATGGGTGAGTTTCTCCCACCACTGTGCACTCTTGTCGTTGATAGAGAGAACAGGCGAAGGGGATGTTTCCCAAGGATGTGCCTGGGTGATATCGCCTTTTGTAGAAGCCATACCCATATTGAGAGGCTTGCGGACGGACTCATAGCCCGTACCTTCTCCACCGAAATAGCTCATCCAGTGGCGACCTTTGTATTTTGCCATCTCATAGGATCCGTTCCAGGTCCAGTCTATCAGCGCCGGATATCCTGCACGCTGGTTCATATCCCATCCCTTGTCGGCATAGCAGAGCAGGCGGCCCAGTGTTTTCCATTGCAGCAGGTCATCGCTGGTAGCGAGCCATGTTTCATACCCTCTTCCATCCGTTCCGTCCTTGCCGTTGTATACCACATAGGTCATAAACCACCTGTTTCCTTCGCGATACACCATCGGACAGTCTATCTTGTGGTAGTTGTCCTCAGGTGCAACCACCATACCATATTTATAAGGTGTCTTTACCTCGTCGTATATCTTCTGCATCACGTTCTGGCTGATTTTCTGTGCAAAAGCGGTGATGCTGCCAAAGACAAGAAGAGATAAGAGTACCAGTCTTTTTCTTTCGATCTTCATATTTTTATTTTAGTACAAATTAATTTTAAATCTTACAAATACAAAGACGTTTGGAGATAGTTTTTGTAACTATTTGCATAAAGTTTATGTGTTTTAGAATTACAAAACATGAAATGATAAAGATTTAGAAGAAGTAACCCTAAATATAATGAAGTAATTACGAATATTACTTCATTATATTATAGGTTAAATTTAAATCTCTCCTTAAACATAGCCATTTCTCTTGCAGGAATCTGAAGCTGAATCGCCAAATTTTCCCATCTTGAAAGATGGTGACATATTGATATAATCACCTTCCAATTCCCTTTTAAATCTAAAGCCACCCATTCTGGAGAAGTCATCTATGCCCATGAGGTAATCGAATGAGGAATTTCTCATAACACAACTCCCCTATCGGCAAGTTACCAAACACTCAACAACTGTTAAAAACACCCGCCAAATCATCACTTTTCTCCCCAAACTCTTGCATAACTCAAATAAAAGCCGTACCTTTGCATCGTCAGTCCTCGCCAAGCCTCTTAACAATGCTCAAATCGTGCGAGGCGTTTTTTGTTTATGGCACATCTTATTCCATTCATAAAACAGTTCTCTTCATCAGCAGAACTTGTCACCTTGCTTCGTTCACGAGGCTTGTATATAGAAGACCAGCAGAAAGCCGAGGATTATTTGGATAATATCGGTTATTATCGCTTGTCTGCCTATATGTACCCTTTGCTTAAGTCTCCAAAGACAGCCCATATTTTCAAAGAAGGGGCTACATTCAAGAAAGTCATGATGCTGTATCGCTTCGACAAGAAACTTCGACTTTTGATATTCAATGAGATTGAGAAAATCGAGATAGCAGTTCGAAGGGCTGTAATGCAGATACCCGCAGAAATGACTAACGATCCGTTTTGGCTTACCACACCGGTATATTTCCTTGACAGTGCAAAATTCAACGAGACGATGCGAGCCATAAGCGGAGAATATGCAAAGTCGAAAGAGGAGTTTATACAGCATTTCAAGAATACTTATTCTAATCCATTCCCACCGTCATGGATATTAGGCGAGTTGCTGACTATCGGCAATGTGAACGCCATTTACAGGAACATCAAGCAGAACCGCATACGCAAGCGTATAGCTAAAAGATTCGGATTGCAGATGGGCGTCTTTGAGTCATGGATGACCGTCATAGCTGTAACTCGCAACGCATGTGGCCATCACGCAAGGGTATGGAACAAACGGAATGCCATGCGACCTGCCATACCAAGCAATCCTACCGGATGCTGGATTACCCTACCGACCGACTCCATGCGCACCTATTTTGATCTCTGCATCATCAAATATTTCCTCAATATCATATCTCCGGGAAATGACATGTTGAACAAGATGCAGGCTCTCTTCGCAGAATATCCCGAAGTTGACCTCAGCGCACTGGGCTTCCCTTCAGGCAACTGGCAGGACGAGCCATTGTGGAGCACCCGATGACGAAGACAGGGACTGTCGAAAAAAGAAAAGAAGGAAAAGACCTGCCACATCACCAACCATCCCCTTTGCATCACTTGACTTTATACCTCTTATATATGAGGGTGCACCATAGACTTATGACACACCCGCCAAGTTCTCAATAGAAGTGCAAAAATCTGAGGGGTTTAGGGTAGGGTGTGTAGAGCTTACATGCGAAACTTGAGTATAACTAAAATCCACCTAATAAAAAGAAAAAGGATAGAACATAACACATGATTTGTGCTATACTCTATCCTTCCAATTATATCATTCTATTTAGTAGAACAGCCAATCAATCGCCTTGTCGGCACCTGAGAGACCGGCATCACGAGCGGTAATCTTATCGCTCGTAGCACCGAGCACAAGCAGGAAGTCCTTTGGCAAGAGCATGGTGTGCTTGCCGGCGGCAAACTCATACTTGTGGATGTTCACCTGGGGCATGCCGTCGATGCGGATGGCGCCAAAGATAAGAAGAGATAAGAGTACCAGTCTCTTTCTTTCGATCATATTTTAATTTTAGTATCAATTAATTTTAAATCTTACAAATTCAAAGACGTTTAGAGATCGTTTTTGCAACTAATAGCATAAAGTTTATGTGTTTTAGAATTATTAACCATAAAAAATCACACATTATAAAAGGAAAAGGGTATCTTTGCAACAAACTTAAAAATTACAGACAATGAAAAAATATATATTTATAGTAGTCTGCATACTTTTTGTGTACACTTCCCGTGCACAACAAATGGTTCCCGGTGATATACCTACCCCAAATGCTTCAAGTCTGGGTATGTATGGCAATATTCCTGTATCTTACTATACAGGTCGAATAAACATTACTATTCCTATATATGAAATGCAAGCAACAGGTCTTACATTACCTATTTATTTACAATACGATGCATCTGGAGTTTTAGTCAACAGTTTGCCCAGTTGGACAGGACACAACTGGACACTTATGGCTGGTGGAGCCATTACAAGAAGCATAGAAGGAGTAGCTGACGAATATGAGCCTATTCAACAAAGTACAATACGTCCTTTCACAAACTATTTTCACTCATATAGTCAAATACGGGAAGACATCAACAATGACCAAAAACTAACCAACAATATCGAAAATATCAGATACGACTATGCACCAGATATTTTCTATTTCAATTTTATGGGAATATCAGGCAAGTTTTTCATGGGAAATGACGGGCAATGGAAAGTTTTATCTGACAACAATATTGATGTGGTTTTTGATGTGAATAATTCTCAAAATTACATCGAACCATTTATCAATAAAATGCCAGGCAATACAACTGGCACAAAACAGCCAAAGGTAATCAAAGGCTTTACACTAAGAGATGACAAAGGGAATATTTATGAATTTGGAGGCGACAACAAATCCATAGAATACACCACTAACTTTTTCTCCCAAACAGAATATGAGAGAGTAGAAAGTTGGTATGCCACAAGTTGGTATCTCACAAAAGTCAAGGATAAGTATGGGAATGTATTGTTCACCCTAGACTACGAACGAGGAAAGTTCATCGCCCAGTTGTATAATTCTGCTGCTTCAACCTACATTTATGAAAATGCTAAAGGATTAGGACTCAAATATGGCCAAGAATATTATTCCAACAATTTTCTATTTCCATACGGAGGAAGCCTCAATGCGCCCGTATACTTGAAGCATATCACTAGCGAAAATAAAGTTGTCGTGAACTTCATATCATCAGACCTTCCGATAGCGACAAAAGACTTATATCCGAACATTAATGTCTTTATTCCTTTCGAGGAGACTGACTATAGTTCATATTACCCATATTATTATCTACAATGCGATAGAAATGATATTAAGCCCTACCAATATGATAGTAGCAACAGCAACAAATACGTAACCCCTTTAGCATCCACACGTCTCAGACAATTGGATGAGATCCAGCTATGCAATGTCGACTCCCAATATGTTTACAGAAAAATCAAGCTAAATTATTCTTACGATTCGAGGATGCATCTCACAAAATACACATTCTGTGATTTTCAAGACACAGAAGCTTATTCTTATGAATTAGAATACAATAATTACAACCTGTTACCAAAGAATTACTTATCCACAGCAGCAGATCATTGGGGATATTTTACTGGGAAAGAATATAAAGCAGGCTCTTCTAACATTTATGAGACAAGAGCACCTGTGCCGAGTAGAGCAACATTTGGCGTATTAAGAAAAATCATTTACCCCACAGGCGGATACAGCTTGCTAAGCTACGAGCAAAACGACTTTTCCCATTGCATCCATCCTGACAAAAACGGAATGTATGATACTACTAGTGTTGCAGGCGGAGTCAGAATTTTCAAAATTGAAGAATATTCCAAGAAAGGACAGCTACTAGGACAAAGGACATTTGACTACAAAAATCCTTTCACGGGGAAATCGAGCGGCGAATTATTTGCTGCTCCATGCTATTCATGGGAAAACTGGATGGCAAATATCAAATACAGTAAGGCTGTAGCCAAGCAATCCATATTCCGCTCCACCTCCATCATGCCTTTATCCAACTCATTTGGTCCACACATAGGATATAGCTATGTTACCGAAATAAATGCAGACAACTCCAAAACAAGGTATCACTACACAAATATGTCGGGAATGGAAGACGAAAGATTCATCAAGGACTTCTGCCAAGGAAAGCCTTCACCTTTTGACAGATTTACCGACAGAGGATATAAACGAGGCTGTATCCAGGACATTACTCATTTTGATGAAAACGGAAGTCTAAAAAAGAAAATAGAATATAGCTATCCGACAGAAAATCTAGAGAACAATTATGTATTGACATCAAACCTTGCCTATGTCAATAATGGTTCTTCAGCCACCTTCAGTTACTATACTGGAGGTGTATATAAGTTATTATACCCTAAATATGACGTGGTTGCCAATAAGACCGTAACATATTACGAGAACAACGACAGTATTGTAGATGTCCTGAAACTCGACAAGATAAACAAGACCATAGACATATCATATGAATACCCACATAAGGCTGAGGTCAGGCTTCTCAATTCAGAAAATACGACACGTATGGGTACAACTATCAGAAAGGACTATGGATATGGCTACACTGACGCAACTGACATGGGAAACATGATATGTTCGAACCTATTCTATTTTGAACCAATTTGGTATAAAACGTATAACAATGGCATACAATTAGGAGGAGAGCAAGTGAATTACCAACTAGTATCTGGTATGCCTGTGCCTTTAAACAAATATGTATTCCACGGTTCAAGCAAAAGAATCGCAGAACGTTATCTATCATACTACCCGAACTTCAAGCTCAAAACATACCAAAAGGTAGGTGAGCCTATAATAAAAATTGTTTGGGGAGGAAGCCACCTATATTCAAAAGATATAGGGGTGGACGCAAGCGGAAATATTCTTCCCACAACACATCATTATCTCACAACTTATAATGAATTAGAAGGAGACGAAGATATAGTTTATCCCAACGGCAAACCTATTTATCATTACTATGATTCTTTTGGAAGGCTCATAGAGATTGAAGATGAACTATTTAGACCAGTAACACGTTATTATTACAATTATGGGAAATAAGCATTACATATATATACTTGTCCTGGTATGCCTCTGCATACCAACGTCTACACTTGCACAATATAATGACCAGAACTACGTGAGGCGTGTAGACCTTCTTAAAGCATACGAGAGTGATTGCGACGAAGACCTAGGTGACGACGAACAGCTTCTTCATCGCAAAACTTGGCAATTCTACGATGACCTTGGGAGACCCACCATTCTTGCAAAAGGTGGAAAGAACCTCAACGGCACATACTCGGTCTCTATGACCGAGTATGATAAAATGGGTAGGAAGTCAAAAATATGGTCTTCTTTTGATGGAGGCGAAGACATCGAGGTAGGAACATATTCTGCATTACAAGATAAATCCAGCCTATATTTCAACGATTCCTATGGATTTTCGCAATTTGCGTACAATTCTTTTGGAGAACCAATCATCGAGACAGGACCAGGAAAGGCTTGGCATGAGAATGATAAAAAGAAAACAACTCAATACGTTGTGAACAAAGCAAACTCAATACGCAAGTTCGAAGCACCGATAAATACAATATCCTTAGTTGACGCTGGATATTATGCCGCAGGAACATTGATTGGAAAAATTACAACAGACGAAGACGGCATCAAAACTGAAACTTATAAGGATGGATTGGGAAATATCATCATGGAGAAATTGGGCATCAGCAATACCACTTATTATGTATACAATGCTAAAAACGAGCTTAGGTATGTACTTTCACCTAGTTACCAAGAAGCAGGGTACAAGGACTTATACGCATACGAATATAGATATGATGACCATAGTAACATAGTAAAAAAAGGGTTACCTGGCTGCGAAATGGCAGCATACTGGTACAATCAAGACGATCAAATGGTATTTGAACAAGATGCTACCTTAAGAGAGCGCAACTTATATCGTTTTTTTCTATATGACGATTTTGGAAGAATGGTAATTCAAGGCGTTTGTTCCATTCCTAACAAAAGCGGCAGGACTAATCCTTGCAAATTTACAGGAGACAATAATAGTTTCTGCGATACTGGTTATGTGATTAATGAAACTAGCCAATTTACCAATCCTCAGATTGAAATCGTCAACTATTACGACAACTATGACTTTTTGGATTGTTATAACAAGCTATATCCGAGCATGAGCGATAGCTTAGTCGTTGAAGATGCATGGAACGCCAAGACTTACCTCACAGGAAGATACCAAGTGGCAAGCAACGGCAAAGGAGTTTTCTGTGTCATGTACTATGACATAAACGGCAACAACACTGACACCAAGACCATTCTCTTGGATTCTCATTTTGTATCTGTCCACCAAGACTACAACTTCACCAACAATGTCGTTACAAGTATAAAGAGTGATTATTGTATAGAAAGCGGAAAGTTGAAACACCAAATTTCAAGTAAACTGCACAATTACTATGATGAAAAGACTGGACTGCTAAAATCGACAACTTTGTCCCTACAATTAGCTAATGGACTCGTAAAGACACGGAACATACAAGAATTTAGTTACGATGGAACAGGAAAAATACAAGCATGCAAGCATGGTGGAAATGTGGGAACAACATCATACCAATATAATATAAGAGGACAATTCACAGATATTACCTCCAACAGCTTTACAGAAAAATTATATTACACAGATGGATTAGGTATACCTAGATACAATGGCAACATCAGCAGCCAGCAATGGAAAACTGCTGATGAAACCATCATGCGTGGGTATAAATTTTCCTATGACAATTGCAATAGGCTAACTAACTCCATATACGCAGAGCGTGAAGATATGAGCTATCATCTCAACCGCTACAATGAAGAAATCGTTACCTACAACGCTAATGGAGCCATCAAAAAAATACGCAGACGTGGCCGTAAGGATGACGGTATATATGGAAAAATCGATGACCTTACAATCAATCTTCATGGTAATCAACTTATGTCTGTTATAGACAAGTCTGCCCCTGTAAATTCGTATGCAGCCATGGATTTCAAGGATGGAGCAGATGACACGAAGGAATACTTTTACAATGGTGTGGGAGCATTAGTTAGTGATGCCAACAAAGGCATTGCTCATATCTCATACGACAACCTCAACCATCCTCGTGAGATACAATTCACAAATGGTGGAGTCATCAGATATGTCTATGCACCAGACGGCACAAAACTGAGAGCCACATATCTAACTGCAATAGAAAACATTGTGGTTCCAATCAACACGACTTTGCCTCTCCAACCTGCACAGATATTATCAGAAGACTCCGTGGAGTATTTGGGAGATGAAGTTTATGAAAATGGAGCATTAAGCAAGTACTTGTTTACTGATGGCTACGCCTCTTTGGAAACAAATACTCCTGTTTTTCATTATTTTACAAAAGACCACTTGGGTAACATACGTACTGTTGTCAATGAACAAGGCTCATTGGAACAAGTGACACACTACTACCCTTTCGGAGCTATCTTTGCCGACGCAGGTATCAACCAAGCACTCCAACCATACAAGTTCAATGGAAAAGAATTGGACAGAATGCATGGATTGGATTGGTATGACTATGGAGCTAGAATGTATGATCCTGTAATTTGCACATGGACTACAATAGATCCATTAGCACATAAATACCCATCGTTCTCACCTTATGTTTTTTGTGCAAACTGTCCAATTAACATTTTTGACCCTAATGGAAAAGAATTAGTTATATTAGGCAATAAAGATCAAATGCTTTCTATTTTAACTGTATTACAAAAACTTACAAATGACAACTTGCGCATTGACTTCCAAACAGGAAAAGTAACATTAACCGGAAAAAATAGATGGGACAATCGCAATAAGAAACTAACAACAGGAACCAACTTGATTCGAGGTATCATCAACAACAAATATCTTTTAACCATAAGGGAAGTGAAAGGAAATGACCTTAATGAAGAATTTGCAACAAATACAAACAACAGTAGAAACGGAATAGGAACAGATGCCAATATCAACTTTAACAAAAATAGAGGAACCCCAATAACCGTAGAAGGAGAAAATGGATACGCTATTCCGGCCAATAACATATCATTTTTGGCCTTAGGTCATGAACTCATTCATGGATACAGAGATATGAAAGGAATTACATCCCATAATAAGTTTGTCAGATATACATTTAAGAATTGGCAAGGTAAGAAGACTTTGGATGAGGCACCAGTTGAAGAATTAATAACAACAGGAATAATTGGCAATTACATCTATACAGACAATAAAATACGTGTAGAACAAGGCTTTCCCAAAAGAATAAAATATTAGACAAAATTTAGTTAAATACATATGTTCAATAGTAATATTGGACAACAATATTTTTAGTATGAAAAATAGAATATTATTTATAATAGGAATTGTACTGATGGCACTTTCTTCTTGTAACAACAAAAGCAAGAATGTGCCTTGTCAAATTATTGTTTATGACGAAGCATCTACGACTAAAGCTTATCTCATAAGTTATAATGGAAAAGATTCTATTGAAACTATATGTGGAAGACTTTCTTTCAATATTATTAGAAGATTACACTATAATCAAAAAATCAACACTGAGGATATTTCATTTAGAGAAATTTATCTTCACAAATCTCAAAAGATAACCAGAAAGCAGAACGATAGTTTACAAACTATAATCTGCCAACTTTTATCAAATCCCACAACAGATACTATACCACTTTTAGTAAGGGATGCCACCTATATATATATGGGGCTTAAAAATCAGTATATAAACTTACCTAGAGGACATATAAAAGACAAAAATATAATAAATATTTCTGAAAAACTTATAGAGTATTCACCCCTATATATCAATACTTATAGTTGGTTTTGGTTGGGGCCAGAAATAGAAGAGCAGATAATACAAGAATACAAGCAATATTTAAGAGAATTTTCTGTAATGGATTAAGGCGTAAACATACAGCATAAGTTTAAGTTAATTATAAAAATCTTTTCAAAATAAATAAGTATGAAACATTTGTTATTAATATTAATTGCATTACTCTTTTGTCAATGTACAAACAAAAAGAACGATGCACTTTTAGAGATTAAAGAAATAGAATCGTCTTATATACCTCAAATCCGCAACCTATAGGGTTTAGTGGGATTTTGCTTGCAAAGCGACAA
>ERZ791815.1533-NODE-1533-length-13552-cov-3.378380_pt1 | contig 13552 bp, 6 predicted proteins | sample MGYA00510302_ERZ791815 | MGnify/ENA primary metagenome ERZ791815 (study PRJEB30046, sample SAMN00791995) | human gut metagenome | study: EMG produced TPA metagenomics assembly of the A metagenome-wide association study of gut microbiota in type 2... | reverse complement strand
CATCAGCTGCAAGGCGAGGGAGTTGACGCGCAGAACCATCTCCGTGAGCAGCTCCTCGCGGAACTTGTAGTCGCCGTCGCGGCCCGAAAGCCACCCGTCGCCGTGCTCGGCGACATATTTCAGATTGGCCGATTGCAGCGCCACGCTCCGGAACAGGTCGTCGCCCAGGTCTCCGGCCCCCACGCGGGGATCGTAAGTCCCGGAGGCGTACTGCGCGAAGAAACAGCGGGGGTCTCCCTCCTTCGAGGCGAGCAGGCGGCGCAGCTCCGGAACCTCGTCGTGCGGCGTCACAGCCCCCGGAACGGGCTTGTAGAGCCACTCGACGGCCAGATAATCGTAAGGACCCAGCGCATCGGCCACGAGCTTCACACCGCGCTCCCTGTCGCCCGGCTGCGCGACGATGTTGTAGAACACGTCGTCGGTGATCGACGCCGCCAGGCCGTTTTCCCGCGTAAACGACGGCGAACGGAGCGAGTCGGTCGGATAGGCCGACGAGGCGGCGTAGTTGGGCATCACGCCGAAAGCCGAGGCCGCACGGCGGGCCACCATGGCCGTCAGGGCGTCGGCGATCTGACGCGCCGAAGGCTGCGTGGTGCGCGCCTCGGGGTCGGCGGCCGACAACGTCAGGAGCAGCTTCTTCTGAATGGCGGCCGTGAAATTGAAGGGCACGAAGATGTCGGTCCCGAGGATTTCACCGCTGCGCGGATCGACCCACGAGGCGGTGTAGAGTTCCGAATTGGAGGTTCCCGTGCGCCGCACGCAGTTGTTATAGAGGCTGTTGTCGTTGAAAGCCGGATCAGCCGGAAAAGGCTCTACCCGCACGACATCCTTGCAGCCGATCTTCGCGAAGGCATCGTTCCACAGCAGAAGCCCCCGCTCGACGGCGGCATAGGCCGAAGCGTCGAAAGCCGTGTCGACGTAAAACACCACGGGACGCACCTTCCCCGCGCTGTCGAGGATCGAACGGCGGCAGGCGTAATAATCGGTTTTGGCCTCCTGCTCCCGGTCCGAGAAGCGTTTGAACGCCTTGGCCGCCAGCCCGAGCCGCTGGTCGCAGAGCCGCATCCGCCGTTCGGGATCGCCCAGCACGCGGAGCGTGCGGCGGGCGACGATCGACTGGGGCTTGTCTTTCCACAGGTCGAGCAGGCCGAGGAAGCTGACCGTCGTGCCGTAGGAAAGCTCTCCCACCACCGAAACGCACCCTTTTCCGCCCGTCACGCCGGTCAGCATCGAACGGTCCTTCTTGTAATCGGCCTTGGCCGTCATCCAGCCGCCGTAGGTGTTGCCGCCCTCGGGGTCGATCGGACGCAGGCGTTTGACATCCCCGACGAAAAGCGCCGTGACGTCGACGACGGACGATTTCCCGTCGGGCGTGCGGGCCTTCACGGCATACGAGGCCACGATCGGACCGATGTTGCTCCGCCCGACGGCCTCACGCATCGCCGGGCTGCCGTCGACGATCACCACCGGAGCGAACTCCCGCATGCAGAGGAGCGTGTCGCTCTTCCCGCGGCCGAACTCGACCATGTAGGGCGGCACGGGCTGCTGGTGGGCCAGTCCGTCGCCGGGATCGCCCGTCCACTCGATCGTCGTGGTGATCATCAGCCCCCGGCCGAGCAGCGAATCGGGGAGTTCGAGGTAGAGTTTGTCCGCAGTCAGGTGCAGGGTCAGCCCGCCGCCGCGGACAGTCTCCACCCGCTTGTCCTTGAACAGTTTCTCGTAGGGAGTCGCCTTGGCGGCGGTATCGGCCTCCTGCTTCTTTTTCTTGTCGCGCTTCCTGTCCCCGGCTCCGGCTTCCACGGCGGCCGAACCGGCCGCCCGGACGGGCCGAGACGCCGCCGGCAGCAGCAAGATTCCCGCCAGCAGCGGAAGGAAAGCTATTTTAAACAGTTTCATCATGGTCCGGAAGATTTATTTTTTCAACGCTTTCTCGATGTTGCGCAGCAACAACTCGTAGTGCAGGCGCGCTTCGCCCGTCGCCGAAACGCTCTTCGTGCGGAGCATCGCACGCAGTTTGAGCAGCGCGGCATAATCCCCGGCCTCGGTGTTGCGCGGGTCGTAGTAGTTCAGGCGCGGAGAGCCGTAGCCCAGCAGCGGCGCGGTGTCGACGCGGTGCGCGGCGGAGAAGGTTTCGAAGGGGTCGTGGCCGCAGCGTTCCCCGCAGGCGGTGAGCGCCGCGGTGCGGGCCGCATGCTCCCCGAGGAAGGCGGGAACGGGCATCAGTCCCTCGTCGGAGACCAGCTTCTTCTCCTCCCGCGCCCCCGTCCCGGTGTATTTCAGCCCGGCCGAAAGGCTGAGACTGCGGACGTATTCGCGCTGGAGCATCATCTCCAGCGCATCGGGCGTGCGGCCCTTCAGCGTCGAAGCCCACACGAATTCATAGACATCCCTGCGGCACTCCTCGGGCGTGTAGGCCTCCTTTTCGGCCAGTGCGGCGCTCAAAGCCACACGCGCCGGGGCGGCCACGACGACCGACACCAGCGAGGCCATGATCGACTCGGCGGGCGAACCCATCAGCGGCATGTCGCGGATCAGCTCGGCGTTGTCCAGCCACTTCATGTCCTTGAGCTGCGCGAGACAGAACAGCAGGGCTTCGCGCTGGCGTTCGCGCGGCACGCTGCGGTAGGCTTCCACGGGGTCGCCCTCCATCTTCTCGGCGAAGTAGATGCCGCCGACGTTGGCCAGCACGTGGTTCAGGTAGCGGATATACTGCGTGAGCACCTCGTCGTAGAGGGTGCGCCGCTGGGAGAAATCGGGGTCCTGGGCGCCGATCCAGGCGTTCATGTTGCCGAGAATGTATTTCAGATTGGCGATGCCGTAGCCCGAGGCCTTCACGGCGTCGTCGCCCAGATCCTCCGACTGCGAACGGGGATCGATCGAGCGGCTGAACTGCTGCTTGCCGAAACGGTAGACCGAATCGGCGGCGGCCCCGGTTATCCATTTCGAAGTGACGGCATATTCGTCGGCAGCCGTCGCAGCGTCGGGCACGGGCGTGTAGAGCCATTTCACGGCATAGTAGTCGTAGAGGCCGAAACGCGGCGGGGTGAGCTTCACGCCGCGCTCCCTATCCCCGGGCCGGGCCACGTAGTTGAAGCGAGCGTAGTCCATGATCGAGGTGGTCGTGCCGTACTTCTGCGTGAACGACGGCGAGCGGAGCGAATCGACAGGAATCACCGCCGAGGCGCTCATGTTGTGCATGTAACCCAGGCAATGGCCGACCTCGTGGGCCACGACGTAGCGCAGTCCGTCGCCGATCACCTCCTCGGGAATCGTCACGGCGCGCACACGCTCGTCGGCCTGCGCCGTCTGGACGAACAGCCAGTTGTTCAGCAGTTTCATCACGTCGTGGTAGACATAGACCGAAGCGTTGAGTATCTCGCCGCTGCGCGGATCGACCCACGAAGGCCCCATGGCATTGGCGATGGCGATCGGCGCGTAGCGAATGCACGAATACTTGATGTTGTCGGGATCGAATTCGGGATCGTCCTTCGGATAGGGCTTTGCGGCGATGGCGTTTTTAAATCCGATGCGCCCGAAAGGCTCGTTCCACTGGTCGACGGCCTCGAAAATATGCTTTTTCCACATCTCCGGGAATCCGTCGTCGACGTAGAAAACGATCTGTTTCTTCGGCGCGACCCGCTCGCCGCGCTTCCAGGCATCCATATCCGACGGCTCCAGCCGCCAGCGGTGGGCGTAGTAGATCACCTTGGCGCGCTGCTCGCGCTCGCTGAAAAGCACCTTGCCGGTCGGGAACACCGACATGCGGCTGTCGGTGATGCGCGGACGGTAAGGCTCGCGGGGCAGCAGCACCAGCGAACGGGTCATCACGGCCGTCAGCGGCTGGTCCTTGACCAGCGTCGTGCGGCCGCGGGTGAGCGTGAAAATATAGCTCAACGTACTGCGCACCACCACATTGTCGCTGAAAGCCTTGATTTCGCCCAGCATCGAACGCTCCTTCTGGAAGGTCTTCTTCAGCTCGAAAGCCGTATAAAGTCCGTACTTCGAGAAGGGCGACATCTCCTCCACGTCGGCCACGAAGGAATCTCGAAATAGAGCTTCCCCTTGACGTCGTGCAGGCGGAACATGCCGTCGGCCACCGTATGTTTCTCCTTGAAGAGTTTGTCGTAATCGCTTTCCTTCGGTTTTTCGGCCGAACTCTCCGCCTTCTTCGAAGCGGAGGATTTGGGATTCTTCGCCGTCGCCGTCGCCGCCGCTGCCGCTGTCGTGAGGCAGAGCAACAGCACCAATAGTTTTCGGATCATCTGCTGAAATTTAGAATTGTGTTCGAGGTTCTTTTCGTCCCGGTTCCTGCGCCCGTTTCATAATAAAGAGGGAATTTTGCCGGAAACGACATACACGAAGGCCGAAAAAAAATGGGCCGCGTCGTGTGACGCGGCCCGCTCATCCCTGATTTTCAGCGGATCAGTACATATACTCGGTTTTGGATGGGTTGCCTCCCTGCTGCGACCACGACGCGGCGCAGCCCTCGGCCGCACCCTTCACCGCGAAGACGGTGGGCTTGTCATCCTTCATGCCGTTGACGTAGATCGTGCCGTCGTAGGAGATCGTCGGCGACGAACGCAGCTCGTCGGCCAGCTTGATCTCCGCCACGCGCGAGCCGTCCTCCGGGCGGAGTTTCACCAGTTTGCCCGTAGTCCGGTCGTTGTAATAGACGAAACCCTGATCGTCGACGGCCGGAACGCCGTTGATGTCGCCGTCGGCGGCGTGCTCCCAGCGTTTCACGCCCTGCGCGGAGATGGCCGTGACGTGGGCCGCCACGCTGCCGGTCTTCTGCGTCGCGGCGTAGACCGTGCCGTCCTCGCCCAGCGCCACGCCCATGCCCGACTGGGCGCAATCGCCCTTGACGGGACAGTACCAGTCCGGTTCGGGCGTCTGCCCGTAGACGGTCTTTGCCGGATCATAACAGTAGACGACACCCCCGCCCAGACTCTTGTCCGCACGCACGCCCTGGTTCTGGAACAGAATGTAGACCTTGCCGCCGGGACCCGACGCAGGCTGCGTGCCGTTCGGCGCCTCGCACGTAGCATCCTTGCCGCTGCCGCCGTAGTTGTGCTCGCGGCCGTTCGACTTCACGCAGGAGAATTTCCACTTGCCCGCGCCGTCGGGGAAGAAGACGCGCATGCCGTGACTGCCGCCCGTACCGGCGATCACCATGCCGTTTTTGAGCGGCAGCACGCCGCCGTAGGAGCCGCCGTTGACGTGCCGCTCGTCCACCAGGTCGCCCGACGATTTGTCGTAGACCTGGAAATTCTGGTGCCCCGAAGGCACGTTGCGCGCCACAATGAAGAGGTATTTCTCGGTGACGGCCGGCGAAAGGAACCGGAAGCTGGTGTTCACGCCCGTATTCACATGCCAGACCTGCGAGCCGCCCCCGGCGCCGCCGCTGACGGCGTAGAACGCGCTGCCTCCCGCGTCCTTGTTCGGCTCGTTGAAGCCCGCCAGCGCGTAGACCGTACCGTCCTCGTCGACCGAAGGCGTCGGCGACTGCACCTTGATCGAACCGCTGTTGTTCTCGGCCGACGCACCGTCCTTGCCGATGTCGAAGGCCCAGAGACGCTCGCCGGCCTTCGTGAAGCAGACCAGCGAATAACCCGTCGAAGTCACATAGACATACTCGCCGTCGGGGCTGACCGCGGGCGACGTGCCGAACACATAGGCGTCCTTCGTGTCGTCGTAGGGGTACGACCAGAGCAGGTCGAGGCTGATGGCGCCGCGGCCCACGTCGATGGTCACCGTCTTGGTGTTCCTGCCTTTCTTGTTGTCGGTCACGGTCAGCGAGACCTCCGTAGCCCCCTGCGCCGCGAAGGTGAATTCGGGGTTCTGCTTGTCGGAGGTCGTGGTTCCGAATTTCCACTCCCAGGCCACCACCTCGCCGTCCTCGTCGGTCGAACGGTCGGTGAACTGCACCGGTTCGCCCGCCACGACCTTCTCGGGCGACCACGTGAAGTCGGCCACGGGCCGGATGTTGTTGTCCACGACCCGAATGGTCTTCTCGAACGACGACTTCTTCGCCCCGCGGTCGGAGGTGACGGTCAGCTTGATGACATACTCTCCGGCCTGATCGTAGGAGATGTTCTCCGGAGTGGTTTCGTAGGAGACGACGCCCTTGCCCAGCTCCCATTTGCAGATGGCGATCAGGGCGTTTTCGGCCGTCGAAGTGTTGGTGAGCACCACCGGATCGCCCACATCGTAGGACTCCTTGTCGGTGGTGAACGAGGCGTGGACCGCCACTTCCTCGTCCGGCTGGCAGGAGACGGCCCCCATGAGGGCGAAAGCGGCCAGCATATAGATAAATCGTTTCATTTCAATCGGTTTTGAGCTTTGGTTGCAGGATTACTTGAACTCTAACACGGCCGCGATGGGATAGTGGTCCGAAATGTAGGGGACCTTCTCGTAACGCTGGTCGACGGTGGCGAAGCGCAGGGGCGTGAAGCCCGAGCTGAAGATGTGGTCGATGCGCGGGTAGTTGGTCGCCCCGCCGAAGTTGTTGAACGACGCCTTGTTGTCGGTCACGGGAGCGGTCGTGCGCGCGTCGGCCATGAACTTCTTCACGCCGTCGAAAATCGGGCTGTCGAGCATCTTGTTGAAGTCGGCGGTCAGCACCGTCGGCTGGTTGTCGGGGTTGAGCGACCGGATCTTCGCCTCGATCAGCTCCATCGACTTCTGGGCCGCCACCTGCCCCACATGGTCGATGTGAGTGTTGACGTAGAAGAACTTGCGGCCCGACTTGTAGTGGGTGAACAAGGCCCACGTGGCCGTGCGGTAGGTCGAGGCGTCCCAGCCGACCGACGGGACGTCGGGGGTGTCGGAGAGCCAGAAGGTCCCCCACTTTTCGAGCTTCACGGCATCGGCGAGATAGTAGATGGCCATGAACTCACCGGCATTCTGGCCGTCGGTGCGGCCCACGCCGACGCTCTTGTAGCCCGCGCAGTTCTCGTCCATGTAGGTCTTCTGGTCGAGCCGCGCCTCCTGCACGCCGAGCACCGTCGGCTGCTGGTCGGCGAACATCGCCGGAACGGCCTTCTTGCGGTTGTCCCAACTGTTCGCACCGTCGTCACCCGAGCTGTAACGCACATTGAACGACATGACTTTCAGCTGATTGTCCTCAAGTCCGGGATTGACCGGCTCCTCCGGTTCGTCGCCGGGCTGGGGTTTGTAGAATTCCGAGTAATCGGGCTTCGGATCGCTGCACCCGGCGGCGAAAACGAAGGCGAAACTCAACGAAAACGTCAGTAAATAACGGAATATTCTCATGGTCTTGCTTTTTATTTATTCGTTGTCCCACTCGGGGTTCTGCGAGATCGTATAGCCCGCGTTCCTGTAATCGCGGATCACCTTGGCGGGAATCGGATAGAGGTACTGGCGCCCGTCGGGATACCAGTAGCGGTCACCCGCACCGGTCTTGTAGACCAGATCGTAACCCGACACGGGATTCGCCTCGGCATAAAGCCCCACGCCGTCCTGATTGACGCGGACGGCGATGTTCTTGTAGGCCGCCGGAGCCGACGCAACCTCGCCTTCGGTGAAGTAGTAGTCGTTCACGCCGTCGCCGTTGACATCGACGGGCTGCTCCAACCCGGGGATGTGAATGCCGCTCCACGGCAGGGTCTCCATCAGCGATCCGCACTTCCAGCGGCGCAGGTCGTCGAAGCGCATGCCTTCGGCGACGAGTTCTATGGCCCGCTCGCGGCGGATTTCGAGCAGCACGGGGCTGGTCACGTCCGGATAAAAGGTGCGTTGCAGGTAGCTGTCGACGGTCGTGGGCAGCGTCTCCGTGCCGCCCGTGATACCCGCGCGCTTACGCAGCGCACCGACCGTGAGCGCCCATTCGGAATCGGTGATCACCCCCAGTTCGGCCTGCGCCTCGGCGTAGTTGAGCAGCACCTCGGCATAGCGGATCAGCGGAATGCTGTTGATGTTCTTCGCACCGCCGTCGTACTTCGATTCGTCGAGCGTATACTTGATCACCTGGTAGCCCGTGAGCGAAAGGTTTTTGATGTCGGCGACCGCCGTCTTGCCGTCCCACAGGAAGTTGCGGCCGCGCACGGTCTGCTCCAGGCGCAGGTCGCGCCCCTCCATCTCCTCGGCGAAGGATTTCACGGCGTAGTCGGCGGCGGCGGTGAAGGGCGTGCCGTCCTGCTTGAGGTAGGTGTGGACGAACGAGCGGACGAGGCTCCAGCACAGTCCGTACGAGCGGGCGTTGAACCACCAGTTCTGCTCGCCGAAGATGCCGGATTTCTCGTTGGCGCAGACGGCGAGGATCACCTCCTGCGTCAGCGGCGTCTCGCTGTAAAACAGGTCGCGATAGGCGCCCTTCTTGCCCGCGGCGGTGTTGAGCGAGCAGCCGCTGTTGTCGATCACCAGCTTGGCGGCCTTGGCGGCCTCGCGATACAGCTCCTCGGGGGTTATCTCAAGCCCCGTGAGGTTGTGGTAACGGCGGTAAGCCGCTTCGAAGAGGCAGACGCGCGACTTGAGCGCGGCGGCGGCCCAGCGCGTGAGCGTCGCGCTGCCGGTCGACGAGGTGGCCTGGATGTGCTCGTAGGCGAAATCGAGGTCGGCGATCAGGTTGCGGATGATCACGTCGCGGCTGTCGCGGTCCTTGTACATCACGTCGTTCTGGTAGGACTGGATGTCGTTGGGGAACCAGGGAACTTCGCCGTAGGTGGTCAGCTTGTCGTAGTAGAACCACGCACGGAACCAACGGGCGATGCCCAGGTAGTTGTCGCGCGTTTCGGCTTCGACGGTGCAGTATTTCGGATCATTGCAGCCGTCGATGAAGTAGTTCACGTTCTTGAGCGCGCCCCAGCTCCAGCTGGTCGCCGTCTCGGTGTTGTAGGCCCCCCGCTTGATGAAGGTGTCGGTGTTGCTGACGGCCCCCACGTCGCACATCTTGTCCTGCATGAAGCCGTTCTTGAGCGTCGGCAGGGCCTTGTAAAACGAATTGGAGTAGAGTTCGAGACCCGATTTCGATCCGAAGATCATCGACTTGTCGGCTTTCACCTGCACGTTCTCCGTCAAGTCGCACGACGTGGCGAACGCAACGCAGCCCACGAGCAGACTCCATATATAGGTTGATCTTTTCATAGCACGTAAACAGTTTAATAGGTGATCGAGATGCCGAAGCTGAAGCTGCGCATCACGGGATAGTTATGTCCGTCGCCCTTGCTGTTGGAAATATCCGAGTCGGATTTCTTGCTGGCCACCGTCACGTCGAAATCCTTCGTGTGGCGGTAGAGCGGCGACCAGCTCCAGAGGTTCTCGCCCGAGAAGTAGACCGAGACCTTCGAAAGACCGATCTTCGAGATCCACCGCTTGGGCAGCTCGTAGCCGAACTGAAGATTCTTCAGCCGGATGTACGACACGTCCTGCAGGTAGCGCGTATTGACGTTGACCGTATTGGCGTTCATCGGGCCGTAGTAGCCCACGTAGCGCGGCAGGTAGGCGTTCGGACGCTCCTCGGTCCAGTAGTTTTGCAGATGCCACGTCGGAACCTGGTTGTAGGGACGGTTGTACATGCCCCAGAAAAGGCTCTCGTCGCTGGGGAACCACTGCTGTCTGCCCACGCCGTCGAACAGCGCCGAGAGGAAGAAACCGTTCCAGTCGGCATTGAGCGAAATGGTGTAGAGGTAGCGCGGCTCGGAGTTGCCGATGATCTTCCGGTCGCCCGGATCGTCGACCGTGCTGCTGCCGCGGTCGATGGCGTCGTTACCGTTCAGGTCCTCGAAGCGCATGTCGCCCGGATAGGTGATGTACTTCTCGGAGGTCTGCATGATGTCATTCTTGTAGCCCTTGCCGCCGAACGCCGCGTCGATTTCGGCCTGCGACTGGAACAGTCCGTTGCAGACGAAACCCCAGATCTCGCCCAGACGCTGCCCCTCGTAGTAATCGGAGAGCTTGCGCGAGGCGTTGTTATAGCGGTCGATTATGGAATAATAGTCGGCCAGCGTCGCCTTGATCCCGAAATTGAAGGGCTTGCCCGCCAGCTTGAACGAGTCGTTGTAGCTCAACGCGATTTCATAGCCGTAGGTGCTCATGTCGGCGTAGTTTCCCTTGGGGGCCGTCGCTCCGAAGGTGTCGGGAAGCGTCGGGCCGACGGTGTACATGTCCACCGTCTTGCGGATGTAGTAGTCGGCCGTGAGGTTCAGCCGTCCGTTCAGGAAACCGGCGTCCAGTCCCACGTCGAAGGTTTTGGAGGTCTCCCAGCCGATGTTGTCGGGAATCTGGCCCGGGAGGCTCGTGTAGCGCAGCTTGGCCTGACCGAAGAGGTAGCGGGCCGCGTCGCCCGAACCGGTTCCGAAGGTCGACAGGCCGAAGGTTTCGAGGTAGGTGTAGGGATCGACGTTGCTGTTGCCCAGCGCACCGTACGAGGCGCGCAGCTTGAGGTTCGAAACGGCCTTGGGGCTGACGTCCCAGAACTTCTCCTGCGAAACGCGCCAGGCGGCCGAAGCCGAGGGGAAGAAGCCCCATTGGGAGTTGTTCGGAAATTTCGACGAGCCGTCGTAGCGGCCGTTGACTTCGAGCAGGTAGCGGTCGTCGTAGGCGTAATTGAAGCGGAAGAAAGCGCCCACGTAACGCCAGCGGCTGCCGCCGGCGGTGATCGACATGACGTCGCCCAGCGCGAAGTTGATGTTGTCGGCGTCGGGCATCAGAAGACCGTTGCGCTCGGAGTAGGTCGACTTGTAGTCCTGCTGCTCGTAGTTGTAACCGGCCAGCGCCTTGAAATAGTGTTTCTCGGCGAAGGTGTCCTCGAACTCAGCGTAGGCGTTGGTGGCGATATAGGTCGTCAGTTGCAGCGACTCCTTCATCACGTCGTCGGTCTCGGGCGTGCCGAGGTAGACGATTTCGCCCTCGTAGGCGCTGTAAGGAATGGCCGTGGTCTTTTTGGTCTCGGTGTAGTCCTTGGTGCGGAACGAGAAGTCGCCCGTCAGGCGCAGGCGGTTCTCCAGCATCGTGACGTTGAGCGTGGTGGTGTTCTTGAGCGTCTTGGTCGTGCGGTCGAGCCAGTTGTTGCCCGTCACCAGGCCGCCGATGGCGTAGGCGCCCGACTTGGTGAGCGTACCGTCGGGATTGAAGATCGGCGACGAAGGGTGCCCCTGGTCGTTGAGCGAACGCCACAGCACGCCTCCGCCCTCCTTCGAATAACCCATCGGCTGACGGTAGTGGTCGTGCGTATAGTCGAAGTTATTGCTGATCTTCAGCCATTTGAACACCTGCGAGGAGACCTTCGAACGGAGGTTCATCGTGCGGTAGGTGTCGGGCGTGAAGTTGAACAGGCCGTTGTAGTCGTACAGACGCCCCGAAAGGTAGTGGCTGATCTTGCCGTTCGAACCGCTGACCGAGATGTTGTGCGTCTGGGCGATCACCGTATCCTTGTAAAGTGCGTCGTAGTAGTCCGTATTGCCGTAGTAGACATACTTGCCGTCGGGTTCGACCGTCGTTTCGAGCTTGTTGCCCGCGAGTTTGCGCTGGCGGAAGGTGTCGAGCCACGCACGCGAAAAGTCCTGCGAGTTGTTGAAGCCCGTCGGCTCGTTGAAGCGGTAGTTGTACCATGCGTCGTAGAAGAGGCGCGAATAGACGTAACCGTCGTCCACGACGTCGGGAATGGCCGTGGGCTGCTGGATGGAGACGTTGCCCGTGTAGTTGATCGTGAACTTGTCGGTGAGTTTGCCCGGGTCCTTGGTGGTGATGAGCACCACGCCGTAGGGTGCGCGCGAACCGTAGATGGCGGCCGAAGCTGCGTCCTTGAGCACCGAGACCGACTCGATGTCGTTGGGGTTGAGCATCGCGGGGTCGCCCTCGACGCCGTCGATCAGCACCAGAGCCGATCCGCCCGCGCCGATCGACGTCTTGCCGCGGATGTTGTACGACGCCGAGCGGTTGGGCTTGCCGTCGGCCAGCGAAATATTGAGGTTGGGCACGGCGCCCTGCAACATCTGCGTGACGTTGGCCACGGGACGATTCTCCAGAAGTTCCGAGGAGACCTGGTCGACGGCGCCCGTCAGGTTGGCCTTCTTCTGCGTGCCGTAGCCCACGACCACCACCTCGTCGACGAGCGTGGCGTCCTCCTTCAGCTCCACGGCGACGAACGAACGGTTGCCGACCGGGATTTCGGCAGTGGCGTAGCCCAGCGCCGAGACTTGCAGCACGGCGCCGTCAGCCAGACCCTCGAACGAGAACGAGCCGTCGGTCCCGGAACTCACGCCGCGGGTGGTTCCCTTGACGATCACCGCGGCCCCGACAACGGGCTGGCCCGCGGCATCCCGGACGACGCCCTTAACGGATTGCGGCACAGCGGTACTCTGCCGGGGGGGGGAAAGGTAAATCTTGCCGTCGCGGATCTCGATTTCGACCTTGTCGTCCGCCAGCAGCTGTTTCAGCGCCGCACGCACGTCGACATCCGCGACGGCGATGCTGACGACCTTGTCGGGATTGACCGTCGGACGCGCATAGTAGAACGTGTAGCCCGTCTGCTCGGTAATCCGCCCGAACACCTGTTCGAGCTTGGCATTCCGGAAATTCAACGTCACTTTCTGCGCCCGGGCCGTCAGGGCCGTCCCGGCTACACAAAGCAGCATCAGAAAGAGTAGTCTGATTCGTTTCATACAGATTAGTTTAGGTAGTTGTTTACTAAAAAGCCCGTTTGCGCGCTTTTCACAGAATAGACACGCAAACGGGAAAAAACGATGAGCCGAAACTCTTTTTTTTATCTGAAACTTACCTTTATTTCTGTTTTGGTGCGTTCGAAACGCACCGGAGAGATCAGTTCCATTTCACGCAAAACATTATCCAGCAGCGTGTTGTCGGTCGCAAAGGTGTAGGATATGGGGCGATCGGGCTGTCCGTCGGTTTCGAAGCGCACGTCGTACCACCGCGAAAGGGTTTCGAGCACCTCTGCAAGGGGCGTGTCGCGGAACGAGATCACGTCGTCCTTCCAGATCGAATAACGCATGGCGTCGGCTCCGCGGACGATCCGCCCCTCGCCCGAGCGGCGGTCGTAGAGCAGCTGTTCGGAGGGCGACAGCTCGAAACGACCGCCGCGACGGTCGTCGAGCACCACGCGCCCCTCGTCGAGCGTTACGGCGACGATGTCATCGTCGCGGTAGGCCTTGACGTTGAACGACGTGCCGAGCACCTGGATCTCTCCGCCCTCGAACTCCACGACGAACGGCCGCCGGGGATTGTGGGTCACCTCGAAGTAGGCTTCGCCTTCGAGCCGGATGCGACGCTCGAAAAGCCCGAACTTCACGGGATAGTGGATTTTCGACTCGGAATTGAGGTGGGCGACCGTGCCGTCCTGAAACAGGCACTGCGTACGCCGCCCCCGGTCGACGACGAATTCGCCGTACTCCGCATCCGAAAAGATGCCCCCTACCTGACGGTCGAGACGCAGGGCGACGCCCAGCACCAGCGCGACGGGAATCACGACGGCGGCGACGCGAAAAAGAATGCGGCGGCGCCGGCTGCGCGTGAGGGCGGTTTTGATCCGCGCGAAGATGCGCTCCGAGGCGACCTCCTCCCGCTCGTAGTCGCC
>ERZ791815.1532-NODE-1532-length-13566-cov-3.844201_pt1 | contig 13566 bp, 9 predicted proteins | sample MGYA00510302_ERZ791815 | MGnify/ENA primary metagenome ERZ791815 (study PRJEB30046, sample SAMN00791995) | human gut metagenome | study: EMG produced TPA metagenomics assembly of the A metagenome-wide association study of gut microbiota in type 2... | reverse complement strand
TGGACATACTTCAGGAAACAGACACATTTCATCCTCTGCTACTTAATATCGGCTATGCGATTCATCATTCCGACTGGAACTGGACAGAGGTAAACAGCCCGTTTTTTCGTATCTATTATGTAACAAAAGGTATGGCAGAAGTAACTCTTCCCGACCGAACCATAACACTTTCTCCCCACCACTTATATATTATTCCTGCATTTACCTGTCACAATTGTCATTGTGAAGGAGATTTTGAACATTACTATCTGCACATTTACGAAGACCATTCTTCCGCCACCAGTATCTTGGAAGATTTGGACTTCCCCACTGAAGTTCCGGCCGGCCCACTGGATTTGGAGTTGATCAAACTATTACATGAAATGAATCCCGCTATTCAGCTTCCACATTCCAATCCCTCTACTTACGACAATACCCCTACCCTGATACAAAATATCATAAAAAACAAACAGAAAGCTTTTCATAATAAAGTAGCCTCCAAAGGCATCATCTACATGCTAATCTCTCGCTTCTTAAAAGACGCACAACCCAAAGACTCCAGCAGCGACAACCGTATCATTAATGTAGTCAACTTTATACGTAAGAATATAGACAAAAACATTGACATTGATACTTTGGCCGGACTTTCCTGCCTTTCGAAAGACCACTTCATCCGCCTGTTCAAAAGCGAAATGAAAACAACCCCCTTACAGTATATCGTCAAAAAGAAAATAGAGAAAGCACAACTACTGCTCATCACCAAAGACCTTGCCATCAAGGAAATAGCCTACACACTAGGATATGACAATTACTCGTATTTCATTAAGTTATTCAAAAAGCAGACCGGACTCACCCCACAAACCTACAAAGAGTCTAACCGGAAACATTAGTTACTCTATACCATTATGTTATACCAGCCTAACCCACAAATAAATAATTACTGAATTCCGCATTTATTTCCATAGCACTTGTAGCTAAGTAAAATGAAGCTGTGAATCCAGATATTGGATCTCTATAATATTTATTTTCTTGCAGAAATCCCTCCCAAAGCAGTTCCTGCCAACTACAATTTAAGACCTATATCGATTTAAGACTATCCTTTATCTGAATCGTTTATTGATGCATCTCATCATTTTCAATTACTTTGCATCATCCTATTTACGCCAAATAACAACCTGGTTCAAAACAAGTGGTGGAAAAATTAAGAAAATAAATGAGTCGATATCCGCACAACAGGTATAGAAACCAAAACCTGTTGGCGGACGGCTTTGATTGTATAACAAATAGCTAAATATATCACAATGAAAAAGAACAACCTCATCGCACTCTTTTTAATGTTATGCACTGCCTGCTTTTGCAGTTGCAGCCAGCAAGAGAAAACAGTCACATTCGCCATCGCATCCGACTTCCACGCACAAGATGTCCCGGACGGAAAAGAACGATTAAGCAGTTTTGTACGTGCCGCCCAAGACGCCAATGCAGACTTCATCATAGAGTTGGGTGACTTCTGTCGTCTGGACAGTGCCAATCAAGTGTTTCATGACATCTGGAACAGTTTTCCGAGAGACAAATATCACACCATCGGCAATCACGACATGGATGCTTATACTCCCGATAAGTACGTAGCAGGAATGAAAATGCCCGGGCGCTATTACTCATTCGACAAAGGAGACTTCCACTTTATCGTGCTGGATGGAAACAACTTGTATGATGGAAAAAAATACACTCACTATTCCAAAGCCAACTATTATGTGAATCCCAAGATGAGAGCCTTCGTAGACCCGGAGCAAATGGAATGGCTGAAAAAAGACCTGGAATCGACCGATAAGAAGTGTATCATCTTCTCTCACCAAAGTATCGATACCTTTATGAACAACGGTAAAGAAGTACATGCACTCCTTGCCGGAGAAAACAAGCGTGCCGGATTCAAAAAGGTGGTATTGGCCTTCAGCGGACACAATCACAGCAACTATACAAAGAAAATAGACGGTATCACCTATGTGCAGATAAACAGTGCATCGTATGTATGGATAGACAAACCCTCGCAAACAGAGAAACGTTATCCGGCGGAAATCAACAAGCGTTATCCTATCCTGAACTATTCCATGACCTATGACAAACCGCTTTATGCCATTGTCACTCTGACCGAAGACGAAGCAGATATCAAGGGAACAAAAGCAGGTTTCCTTCCTCCCACACCCGAGGAACTGAACATGAACGATTCAATCGGTGTATTCCCGTTGGTTTCGAGTATTGAGGATGCCAAAATCAGATTCTAAGAAACTAAAAAAGAGCTGGAAACAAGCTCAGAAATAAGAAATCATCTGGAAAGAAAGGTATGAAAAAAGAATTTATATTTTCAATGTTATTGGCAGCTTCGCTTCCGGCTGCCGCCGCCCACCACGGGCGTGTTTTTGTGGATAAGAACCACAACGGAAGTTTCGATAAAGGAGAAAAAGTGCTGAAAGACGTCAAAGTATCCGACGGGCTGAACGTGGTAAAAACCGATGCAAACGGTATGTACACCCTGCCCGGACACGAACGTGAGCGATTTGTTTTCATCACCCTCCCCTCCGGATACAAAGCCGGCGACAAGCACTACCACCCCATCACGGCGGCTGCCGGGAATTACGATTTCGGCCTCATCCCCTATCAGGCAGGCATTGATAAGAAAGGAGCACACCGTTTTATACAGGTATCGGATACCGAAATATTCAATACTACCGGCAACGAAGCATGGGCCGAAAACATCCGCCAATATGCCGCCAATGAAAAACCGGCTTTTATCATACATACCGGCGACATCTGCTACGAAAAGGGATTAAAGGAACATATCGAACTGATGAATACCCAAAATATGAACATACCCATGTTCTATTGCATCGGTAACCACGACCTGGTAAAAGGAAAATATGGAGAAGAGTGTTTCGAAAAATACTACGGTCCGGTATATTATTCATTCGATGTGGCAGGTGTACACTATATCGTCACTCCCATGCCGGGAGGAGATTACCGCCCGGGATATACCAAAGACGATGTATGCCGTTGGTTAAAGAATGACTTGGCACATGTCTCACCGGAACCCCCCATCTATATATTCAACCATGATATATTGACTTACGGAAACGACTTCACTTATAAAGGAAAGACTGAAAGTATCAACCTGAACGAATACAACCTGAAAGCCTGGATATATGGCCATTGGCACATCAACCACAAAAAGAAACAGGGCAACGTATATACCATCTGCACTTCCAGCCTCGACAAAGGTGGGATTGACCATTCCACCAGTGCCTACCGGGTCATGCATGTAGACGGCAAGGGAGACTTTACCAGCGAGTTACGCTATACTTACCTGGACAAGAAATTATGTATCGCCTCACCCGTCGGAGAGTCGGCGTCACGCGTTGTTACAGCCAATGTTTACTCCTCGGTATCGCCCGTACGCAAAGCCAGCTATACCTGCACAGACGGAACAAGGACAATCTTGAAAAACAAACCGCTGACCCAGGTATCGGACTGGACATGGAGTGCCGATATGCCACTGAAAGAACAGTATAAAGGAAAGAAACTGACCTTACAGGTAGTGGCAGAATTCAAAAACGGAGAAACGACAAAAACAGAAACAAACTTTGTTTACCTTCCCGGAGAGACCACAGTAAAACTGGATGGCAATTGGGACAACCTGGCAGGAAATGCCGCCCATACCGGAATCTCTACCGCCCAACTGGACAGCACACTTTCGCTGGCATGGGTCAGAAATGTGGGCGCCAACCTCTATATGTCCTCTCCGTTAATACATAACGGCAAAATCTTTACCGCTTCCATAGATGAAGATTTAAAAGGAAAAGCTTTTATTTATGCCATGGACGGAGCAAGCGGAAAAATAGTATGGAAATATCCGGTAGCAAGCTCCATCAAAAATACAATAGCCATTACTGATGATATCGTATTTGCCCAAGATGTTTTGGGTAACCTGTATGCCGTAGATTGCGAGAGCGGAACACTCCGCTGGAAAGCCCAACTGCCGGTAAACGGCCTGCCCGGACTGATTGAAGGACTGGCTACCGACAAGGGAATCGTGTATGCCGGAACCGGAAAAGCATTGTCGGCCTTTGAAGCACGGACCGGAAAACTGATATGGAGAAATAACGACTGGAACCAGCGTGAAGGAACCACAACGACCCTGTCTGTAGGCAGTGGAGTCGTGATAGGTTCTGTTCAATGGAGTGCCTTGTATGCCAACGACCTGAAAACAGGCAAGAAGCTTTGGAGTGCAAGCAACCACGGACTGCGCAACCGGGGTGCGTCGGCAGCGATTCACAACGGACTGCTCTATTTGATTTCCAATAAAGCCTTCTTTATTATGGAAGCCCGGACCGGAAGAATCATTGTCCGCAAGACCTTACCTTATAGTGTAGATGTCACCTCCACTCCTCTTCTAACCGATAAAGAGATTATTTTCGGTACAGCCAAAGAAGGACTGGTGGCTTTGGACAACCAGACACTGGAAGAAAAATGGAAATGCCCCGTAGGAGATGCCCTGATTTATACCTCGCCCTACAGCCGCCCCGTATCGGGCACCATAGAGACCACCCCTGTCCTGGCAGGTAAGATGATAGCAGTAGGCGCATCAGACGGAACCATCTATGGAGTAGATAAAGCAACCGGAAAAATCACTTGGAAACATGCCACAGGCTCACCGGTATTCGGTTCGGTAGCTGCATCCGGAAACGCCTTGGTCGCTACTGATTTCGGCGGCAATGTCTATGTTTTTACTCGAAAATAATATGAACCATAACATCAATCATTTACAAAAGATGAAAAGAACCTTTTTATACAGCAGTCTTTTCGGCGTAGGCATGCTCTTTGCAGCCTGTGCCGAGAAGAGTCGCCCGGATCTGACCCTGCCGTGCCAAAACACGATAGCGATAGAAAGTACAGACACCCCGGAAAGCATTATGGAGAAAGCCGCACATATTGTTCCCAGCCCGATGCAAATGGAAGCTTTGAAAAATGAATTCATCGCTTTCATCCATTTCGGTCCCAATACCTTTACCCGCATGGAGTGGGGAAACGGCATGGAAGATCCCCGCGTCTTTGATTTGAAACAACTGGATACCGACCAATGGTGCGAAGCCATGAAAGCGGCAGGCATGAAAATGGTCATATTCACAGCTAAGCACCATGACGGATTCGTATTATGGCAAAGCCGCTATACCCGTCACGGTATCATGTCCACAGATTTCCGCGAAGGCAAGGGGGATATACTGAAAGACCTCTCCGCATCCTGCCAAAAATACGGATTAAAATTAGGCGTATACCTTTCTCCTGCCGATTTATACCAGATAGAACATCCTCAAGGTCTCTATGGCAACCTGAGTCCATACACCGAGCGCACCATTCCTCGGGAAGTACCCGGACGTCCGTTCGCCAACAAAACCACTTTCCGGTTCATGCTTGATGACTATAATGAATATTTCATGAACCAACTGTTCGAGCTGCTCACCGAGTATGGTCCCATTCACGAAGTATGGTTTGACGGTGCACATCCCAAGCGCAAAGGCGGACAGAAATATAACTACTCCGCCTGGAAAGAACTGATTCACAAACTGGCCCCTCAAGCTGTCATTTTCGGCCGCGAGGACATCCGCTGGTGCGGAAACGAATCGGGAAAAACCCGCGATACCGAATGGAATGTCATCCCCTATCCGGAAAACCCCGACACCACTTCTCATTTCCCGGATATGACTGACGAAGATTTAGGCAGCCGCACACAACTCTGCAAGGCCAAGTATCTGCACTACCAGCAAGCCGAAACCAACACCTCCATCCGTGAAGGCTGGTTCTACCGCGATGATGACCGTCAGCGTGTCCGCTCTGTCGATGATGTATTCGACATATACGAACGTGCAGTAGGAGGCAATTCCACTTTTCTGCTCAATATTCCTCCCAACCGTGAAGGACGCTTCTCGGCACAAGATGTCAGTGTGCTGAAAGAAGTAGGAAAACGGATCAACCAAACCTATACTACCGATTACCTGCAAGGAGCCGAGGGACCGGAAGAACTGCTGGACAACAATACAGACACCTATATCGTAGTCGGACCGGACAAGAAAGAAATTGTTATTGAGACCCCCGATCCTGTCACTATCAACCGTTTCCTTATTCAGGAAGCCATCACCGTGAGCAGTGAACGAGTAGAAAAGCATGCCCTGGACGCATGGATAGACAATGCCTGGCAAGAAGTGGCAACCGGCACCAACATCGGCTACAAACGCATCCTCCGTTTCCCCGATGTAACCAGCAATAAATTCAGACTGCGTATTTTGGAATCTCGCATGAAGCCGGCTATTTGCCAAGTAGCAGCCTATCACTATGCAGCCCGTCCGCCCCGCCTGGAGGTAAAACGAAATACAGAAGGTAACGTAACCATCGGCACCATGCAACAAAAATTCGGATGGAAAACATATACACAGGACATTGCCCGAAATTTGAACGCCGGATTCAAGATTCATTATACTACAGACGGAAGTACTCCTACAGCAGAATCAAAAGAATACACCCAACCGTTTGCTTTGGAAAGCGGAATGGTGAAAGCTGTTGCACTGCTGAACAACGAAAAGGGAGAAGTGTGTCAGCAGCAATTGGGATACCTTAAAAAGGAATGGAAGATCAAACAGGAAAGACCTACTGTGGTGACTCTGCAGGCAGACCGTCCTTATTCCATATCCGGACTGATGTATACTCCACAGATAAATGATGCAATGCCGATGAGTGTCAAAGGAAGCGTCAAGTTCAGTGAGAATGGAAAAGACTGGATTCTTGCAGAAACATTTGAATTCGGAAATCTGAAGAATGACCCCACTTGCCGTTATCACTACTTCAAGAAGCCGGCAAAAGCGCGTTACATACGCATAGAAGCCAATGAAAAGATAACCAAGGACGCCATTGAGTACGACCTGTTCTAAGTAAAATAGCCTCATAAAAAAAGCCGCTTCTCTTTTCAGAGTAGCGGCTTTTCTTAAGTCCTTTCCTAAAGAATGGATTACTTACGCAATCCGAGTGCTTTAATGATAGCACGGTATCTTTCGATATCGCGATCCTTCAAGTAGTTCAGCAACGCACGGCGCTTACCTACCAAAGTTGTCAAAGCTCTTTCAGTGCTATAATCTTTTCTGTTGAGCTTCAGGTGCTCAGTCAGGTGAGAAATACGGTATGAAAACAAAGCAATCTGCGCTTCTGCTGAGCCAGTATCAGTGTTAGACTTTCCGTACTTTTCAAAGATTTCTTGTTTTTTAGCTGCGTCTAAATACATAATTTTTAGATTTGTTGATATATAATTTATTCGTTTCGCGGGTGCAAAGATAGACATTATCTTTTATACCACAATGAATTAAAGCAATTTATTTTTTATTTTAATGTATAGACATAAGAGTTCAATGTCGTTTTGTCTCTGCCTGTTTTTGTTGTTTTAGCATGATTACAGTGGTATTTTCATCAATAATATCGGCATTTCAATCAAAAATATCGGTATATCGTTCATTTTTTCTCTAAAAAATTTGTTTTTCTATTTTTTATTCCTACCTTTGCAACGAAGAAATAAACGAAGTATTTCTTTTAGATAAACAAAGCCCCTTCATATCATTTTTTATTATAGAACCATCTGGAAGAATAAGCGATTCTCCGGATGGTTCACTTTTTTCCAAAACTATTCCTTTCTCTATAAGAAAAACCGTATCTTTGCTCCGGTCAAAACAAAATTCGACTTATAGGGGCATGACTTTCATCTATTTTGTAACAAACAGTGCATGGAATCCCAACACTTGGGCTATTCTGTGCGGTATATTAGCAGTATTCCTTATCGTAGTACTGCTTACTATCTATTTTATTTTCAGACGACTCCATATCGACCTTACCATTTTGCGTACAGTTTTTCAAGAACAGAAGCGCCCTTCCCACCCGGCAACATTAACGATTTCCGATATACCTCCGGGGAGCGAGACCGCAATTTACCTCAAGTTCCGGCTTCCGCAGCCAAAACAAAGAAGCAACATACCTTATTAATTATAGAAGACCATCTGGAGATACGCCTTTACCTGAAGCTGATATTCAGCAACGAATACAACCTACTAATGGCCGAAAATGGTGAAGAGGGTTTTAAAAAAGCATGTGAAGGAGTACCCGACTTAATTATTACCGATATCATCATGCCGGTAATGGACGGTTTCAAATGCTGCCAATTGATAAAAGAAAACCTCACCACCTGCCACATCCCCGTCATTCTGCTGACTGCCCTCACCTCAGAAACAGATATAATGAAAGGCATTGAACTGGGGGCCGATGATTATATCCAGAAACCTTTCAACCCCAACATCCTGCGCACTAAAGTAAAGCGCCTCATCAAAAGCCGCGAAGAATTAAAAGAAATATATACCCGACTTCTCACTCCCACCTCCGAGCCGGAAGCATCACCGGAAGAAAAAACAGGAGAAGCAGGACTTCATTTTCCCGAAGATCCGTTCATCATAGAAATCGTGAGAATTATCAATGAAAACATGAAAAACCCCGATTTCAACGTGAAAAAGCTGGCAGACATTATGGTCATCAGTCAGCCCACCCTCTACCGCCGGGTAAAGACACTCACTAATTTCACCATCAGCGAATTTATCCGGGGTGTACGTCTGAAACGTGCAGCCGAACTGTTGCGCAGCCGACGCTACACAGTTCAAGATATAGCTGAAATGGTGGGTTACAATGACCTTGCCACTTTCCGAAAACATTTTGTTGATTTCTATGGTACCACTCCATCCACTTTCTGCAATAAAATGCTGATGGAAAAATCGGAATAATTACCTGCCGAACAAGTGGGCCAAATATTGCTCTACTTGTTCCACCGGCGCATCCTTCAGCAATACCTTTTTATCTTTATCAAGCAAATAAAGGGTTGGCATAGCTTTCAGGTCATACAGTTCCCTGTCCAAAACAGTCAGCTCCTTATCATAACCATTTATCCACCCGGAGGGAATCACGTCCCGATGATTCTTCCACACCTCATACTCTTCATCAGGATAGAAAGCCAGAATACTGACTTGCTTCATAATACCCGCATCAGTAAGTACAGGAGACGATTTCATATGCGCCAATACCTCTGCACACCCATGGCAATCAGGGTTATAGAACAACAGCAAAGTATAGGGACTGCGTAAATCATGCATACGCCGTTGGGCTCCCGAAGCCAATGTATAAACAAAATCAGCAGCCACACTGCCCACCCGATTCATGTCAATCAGTTTCAAGTCATACCGTGCACGGCTCTGTGCCGCCTCATCTGCCGATGCATAAGAAGCAACAAAACGGCACACCGGTTCAAATATCTCTTCATTCCTCATGGGAGAATTAGGGTCGAAAAGATACTTACGCAGTGTTTCAACAAAATAATTCAGCATCTTTGGTTCTAAAGATACGTTCTCCAAAGTGCGGGTTACGCAAGAATCCGCCATAACTTGCGGCACACGTGTCAGTAAATCAATATAATTTGCCATTGCTTGCTCCGTAATGTCGGGCGCATGAATATAGGCTGTATCTTTAAAATCAAATTTATCCCAATAGTGGTCTACCACAAAATGCAGTCTGTCTTCGACAGATTGTAACATAACAGGTACTTCGGGTAATGTAAAAGCCGGAGTTTTCTTTTCAGCGGCTTTATCAGCATTTCCGGTTTCCTGCTTCTTCTCTCCACATGAAACAAGAAGAGACGACAACAAGATTATGAATGCAAATCGATATATCTCCATTATTGATTTGTTAAATACAATATTCATACTATTTTATAACACCTGCAAACCCGATTCTATTTATCCTAACTAAATTTAGTGAGGCATCATCACTCCTTCAATTTCCGATAGCCATTCCTGAAACCCGTTTTGAGGTGTATACTTCAGCACATACTCTTTATTGCTGTAACTGAGAATCGTATCATGAGGTATGCAGTCAACATCCACTTCCGCACGAACAAGCCATAAAGTATTATCCATGACATATCGTTCCAATACAACTCCTTCCATCATCCGGCTGAGGAAATATGCAGACCGCTCGTAAACATACCATTTCCCCTCCCCTCCTTCCTGATAAACATATATCAAACCGGAGTTTTCCAACTCTCTTTCCAATACTTTTACGACCTCACACATAAGCAATTCCCTTTTTAATCGTTTTTAAGCAACAGCATTTCCGAATCAGAGCATAGAGCAACAAACCAACTCTTGTTAAGCAGCAGATTAAGGTCTACCTCCACCTTCTCCAGCATAACACCATAGAAGGAGCATACATGGTTCCTAAGCTTGACAGTCCCGGCAGCCAACTTCTTGAGCAGGCTTGCCGAATGGTCGTATGCATACCATTTTCCATTCTCTTCATACAAGTACACTTCCGAGCGACTTGATGATTCTCTATCCATGATTTCAAACATATCCATAGTATCAATTTTTTAAGCGAAACATTATTTCACATCACGCACACAGCGTACAGGACCCGTAAAATTATTAGTAGCCAATGTTACAAAAGGCTTATTGTCTGCATATCCTCCACTGTATCCGTTATTATCCTTCCTTTTTACAGGAAGGCTAGACCCTGTTCTTGATTGTACATAAGATTGACCGGACCAGCTACCATAGTTACTGGTCATCAACGACAACTCACGTTGATTAGGCAAACGCCATTTAGGTTCATTCGCACCTAATCCCCTATTAAATTTTGCACAAGGCGAATCTGTAGGATTATTATTAATCAAAGTATTTATCTCCTTCCACGACCATTTTTCATCATTCCTATCTTTATATACAAGTTCTGTTTTAAATTCAAAAGCCGTATAAGGGCGGTTCAAATTAGAGCTCTCGTCATGAGAGGTAATCTCGCTTTTCATATAATTATCACCGCTTCTTAATGATTCAGACTTCATATAAGTAAGAGTTAACGTATTTCCATTCTGTGTTACGTAATTCTGAGGCTTATCTTCTGCAGAATTAGGCTTATTAGTTTTTCTTCCCAAATTACGCAAACAACGATAGTCATACTTCTTCTCAATTTTATCATTTGTTGACCAAATTGAGTTTGCATAAACAAATCCAAAACTACCGATAGAAGATCCCTCCTCTGCATAAAGTTCCTTTCCATCACTACTCAGATAACGGCGGTATCCTTGAGAAGTCGGTATCTCATTCGAATACAAATAAGTTTCAATAGGCAATGCTGCCCTACCTACCCAAATATCGGTATATTGGTCAATAGCTGCCGGATACCATTTTACCTCATCCGCATCAATCCTACCATTGCCATTATCATCCCTATTACGCTGTAGACAAGCATACAGCAACTTATCTTTTTTATTTAACGAAGTACTCATGTAATCATGAATACCATTCTTATCCTCTTTAACAGAATAAGAAATATAATTACTCCAACTACTCGTCCTAAAATTATTACTTTGCTGAAAGAAGTTCCAAAGTCCGTTTTTGGCCGAATTGGATGTACTCCAAGGATTATTATCCGGTTTGTCAAGCCTTCCTGTTTCATTCACAGTCTCCAACCCCCATGCCGTCTTCAAATCACTTCCTGCCTTTTCATTATAGAATGTTTTTATTGAGCGTTGGCTTACCATGACGGCAGATGTAGTCAGACTACTTTCTCTGTCTTCGCTGAACTGAGTATTGCACAATATATGCACTTCTCTATTAGGTTGATTTACAAATTGTTTCCAAAAGTCTGTCCCCTCTTTCGCTTTAGCCTGAGCGGTCAAGTTCCCATTCCCATCGCGCTCCCCATAATGCCCGTTTCTCGGGTCACATGGATAATAGAATTCATCAATATACATTGTATAAACAGCTTGCCCATTCGTGTCATATACACTACTAGCTCCTACTGTTTCATTAGTAGTATGCAACTCTTTTAACAGCTCATCTATCGTGATAGCATTAGAAGGCACATGATTGGCATAATTACCAGTATTATAAATGTACTTCTTAGCAGGCCATCCACTCTCTCTCTTTTCATGACGAATGAATTTCACCCATTTATAGTCTTTAGCCTCTGTCACAGGTCGAGCATTCGCAGGCACCATACCGGACTCATCTTCTATAAAATAATATCCGTCATCAAAAGGAGTCTTTACTCTAAAGCCTGCCCTACCCTCAATATCAGACTTTTTAAAAACAACCATAGTATGGTCAAAGTGTGAATCAAACTGATAAAACTTATCCGTTTCGATTATATCACCCTCTGCTCCCGGCTGTACTTCCTGAGTTGTACCTTGTCCATCATTATAAGAAGTTACTTCCAAACGTATTTTATCCACAGTTTGAACATAAACATTATAAATATATGTAGTATTGCGCTGGCATCTAAAGTCATTAGCATCTCCACCTACATAGCCCAAGTGCACAGTATACTTCACATCGGCATGCCTTTCTTTAATAGAACCGTCTGTATCTGTATATTTTTCATAATAACTACCTGTCATTTCTACCAAAGTGGCAGTAGCGGGAGCGTACTCATATCCATCATTCAATGGTTTTTTCTTCTCTTTTTCACGCTGGTCATAATCGGCAAGCCCGGTTGTGCTTTGTTTGTTTTCCATCATATAGAAGGTGAAAGAAGAAACTCCATTTTCATCTTTTGTCTCAAAATTAGCAAACTCCCCATTATTAGAAGAGAAATATTCACAGTCCGAAACCAATTCATTGTCCGCTTTACCATATAAATAGGCTTTGGTCGGTACATTCTTCACTATAAACTTTAAAGGAGTAAATGATTTCTCAATAATATTAGTACGGTCACTCTGTTTATCTAAAGATATATTAAACGTAACACGAGCGTCCACCCGTACCAACTTGATTGTTGAAATATTATTTGTTCCCGATGGATTAATGACACAATATCCTTCAGGGTCAGTGCCCGATTGTAAGCTGTTTTTCACCCATCCACTCATCACCAACCTATCATTGGGACGATCGACTATCTTCGTAGAGATAACCACATTATTTTCTAAGCCCTTAATATCATCAATCTCTTCTAAATCATTCAGTAATGATGCATGAGAGTCTCCGGCAGGTACATTAGCCACAGCGTATATACGCTTTTCACCCGAAGATATCTTCATCTTTATTTTTCCCGAAGTAGTAGCATCCCCACTATTCTCCTTTTCATGCACATCAAAGAATTTATCATCAGGATTAGTTGCATTTAACTCAAACAGATGTCCATATTCCTTTCTACCTGCTTTATCGAACACAAAGACATACAAATTATAAACTTTATATTCTTGTTTCACGTCTAGCGCTCCTCTCGTCTGTACCGAAGGAGTGGCAGAAGTAAAAGCAAGATTAATTTCTGTTTCAATTCCTTCTATTACATCTGTTTTCTTAGATATAATCTCTTCATCGGCACAAGAGACAAAGCCAACGACCAACAGCAAAGCTGCTACCCATTTCAGCGATAATAATGATTTATATCTTTTCATAATTCAGTCTCTTTTAATTATTTAAATGTCGGAACATTAATTGTTTCAGATTTCCATTCCTCAACAGCATA
>ERZ791815.1531-NODE-1531-length-13573-cov-4.859373_pt1 | contig 13573 bp, 10 predicted proteins | sample MGYA00510302_ERZ791815 | MGnify/ENA primary metagenome ERZ791815 (study PRJEB30046, sample SAMN00791995) | human gut metagenome | study: EMG produced TPA metagenomics assembly of the A metagenome-wide association study of gut microbiota in type 2... | reverse complement strand
TATTCTGGATTGACGGATTTTCACAATCTGGATATTGCATGCCACACAGTCTTGGATAAATAAAAAATAGAACTGATTTGTTTTCAGGATTTTGGGAGCGGCCGGTCCTTAGAAAGCAGACATTGCGATTTCAAAAGCCAATGTAATTGGATTTTGAAATCACGATGGATGCTTTCTTAGTACCGCTGCCAGCGACAACAAGCGGAAGCGCTCCTGAAAACAAACAGTTCTATTTTTTATAGTTCTATACACTTTGTTGGCATGCAATTGACATAACCTGCGGAAATCCGTAACACCACCCACAGGCGGCAGTTCATAAGTTAAACTCTGGTTATAAATACTTGCGGATTTCTTCAATCAGGGAAGCATATTCTGCATCTGACAGGAATTTTTCACCCGGATTCATGGCAAAAACGCCACCCCATTCATAGCCATCTGTGTATTTTGGTACAAGATGGAAGTGAAGATGATGTCCGGTGTCACCGTAGGCACCATAGTTGATCTTCTGAGGATGGAATGCCTTGTGAAGAGCCTCTGCTACATGGTTGATATCTTCCATGTAAGCAGCGCGTTCTTCGGCAGTCAACTCTACAATCTCACTGACGTGTTTCTTATGGGCAACGATCACACGTCCTTTATGGCTTTGTTCTTTAAATAAATAAACTTTGGAGGATGGAAGTTCACAGATTTTAATGCCGAACTGGGCAACTAAGTCACCTTCCATACAATAAGCACAATTCTGATCTGTCATAATCTGTCTCCTGTCTTATTTCTGGTTGAAATGTACAGCGAAACCGGCGATTTCATCTTTTAAATAAGCAACTGTGATATTTCCTTTTGCATCATATTTGAAAGAAGACTCATCAAATACAAAACCACGTTTCTCTAAGTGGTACATTGCACGTGCAAGATAGTTTGTCTGGATTGCGATATGACCACAGGTTCCACGTCCTGGATTTTTCATCATTTCGATAAGAGAACCAACAAACATAGAGCTGTTTCCAACTTTTACATCCTGTCCAAGTAATGTAGCGAATTTTGCAGAATCAGAAGCAGCAGCTTCCTCAGATGCATTGTTTACACCAACGTGAAGAAGTTTGAAACCTAACATGGTAGAAACTGCTTCTTTTGTGAGTGCTGTGATACCAGCCCAGTCTTTTGCAGCAACAAGGTCTTTGCTTACCATCCAGGAACCGCCACATGCGATGATTTTGTTGAAATCAAGGTAATTTGTAAGGTTCTTCGCATTGATTCCGCCGGTTGGCATGAATTTCATATTTACATAAGGAGCTGCCATGGATTTGATCATGTTTAATCCGCCGGCTGCCTCTGCAGGGAAGAATTTTACAACATCAAGACCAAGTTCAATAGCAACTTCAACGTCACTTGGGTTAGAGCATCCAGGAGTAACCGGAATTCCTTTTTCTACACAGTATTTCACTACTTTTGGATTTAAGCCAGGACTTACAATGAATTTTGCTCCGGCGTTTACAGCGCGGTCAACCTGCTCTGTAGTAAGAACGGTTCCGGCACCTACTAACATTTCTGGGAACTGCTCAGCCATAATACGGATAGATTCCTCAGCGGCAGCAGTACGGAATGTAACCTCTGCACAAGGAAGTCCTCCGTCACATAATGCTTTTGCTAAAGGAGCAGCGTCCTCTACGTGATCCAGGGCGATAACAGGTACAATACCAATTTTGGAAATCTCTTCTAATACTTTGTTCATGATGATTCTCCTTATCATTCTTATTTTCTCATCCATGTTTTGGATGATTGTGTTCTAATATAAAGTTCCATTATACGAAACAATGTTCCATAAAACGGTACGATTTTATTATAACATCAGAAAAACGGATGTCAATAGTTCCAACTCAATTCCCTTGACATTTCTAATAGTAGCTGTTAATATGAGAAAAAAGAAAGTTCCACAATATGAAACGAGAATCTGAAATATGAAACATATAGGTAAATCCAGAGTTTTTTTGATTTTACAGAATTATATTGTGAACAGGAAGAAAGGGACACCTACGATGGCAGAAGAAAAAGAAACAAAAAATCCGGTGCAGTCTGCAGAGCGGATTTTCCAGGTGCTTGAGATGTTAGCAGAGCATGGCGAGATGGGGTTAATGGAGATCAGCACAGAACTCGGACTTCACAAAAGTACGGTCCACCGCTTATTAATGTCCTTGATCTATATGGGGTATGCAAAACAGGACGAGACAACGCAGAAATACATGCTTTCTTACAAAATCGTGAGCATGGCGGGAAAAATCTTAGAGCGTACCGACATTTTACAGATCGCAAAACCTTATATGGAGCGCCTGTCCGATATCAGTGGGGAGGCAGTGCATCTTGTACAGCGGGAAGGCAACAACATTTTGTACATCTATAAAATAGAAGCAAAAGTTGGCACGATTCGCATGGTATCACACGTCGGCATGGTGCATCCGATGTATTGTTCCGGTGTGGGCAAGGCGATCATGGCAACGCTTCCGGAGAAAGAAGTAAAACAGATCTGGAACGAGAGCATTATTGAGAAGAAAACGGATAAGACGATCACTGACATTGACGAGATGATGCAGGTGTTAGAGGAAGTCCGTAAGAACGGTTATGCGTTAGACGACGAGGAGAACGAGGAGGGCGTGCGATGTATCGCTGCCTGCCTGCATGGTTACAGCAAGGAAGTGAAATATGCATTCAGCATTTCCGGACCGGTCAGCCGTATGACGAGAGAGCGCGTGGAAGAACTTGCCGTGGATGTGAAAAAAGTACAGGAAGAATTATCAAGAGAACTGGGGTATTATCCACAAAATTAAATTTTTTTACAGAATATGTATAAGAAAAAAATCGATGGTCATACTATTTTTGAAGAACAGAGAAAATATACTCTGTAAAAGAAAAGGAGAAATGACTATGAGAAAGTGGAAATTACTTTTGGCTGGAATGATGCTTATGTTATCGTTGAGTGCTGTCGCAGGCTGCGGAAATAACAATGCAAACGATAAAAATAATGGCACAAACGGTACAAACACAAGCACGGAAAACCGTCTGAATAACAATGCGGACACTACCACAGGCAATGACAAAAATAATATTGACACCACAGAGGATAAGGACAACAACCGTGTGGATGATAACGGCAACGTGATCGAGGATGTAGTGGACGGTGTTGGCGACGCCGGTAAAGATGTGATCGATGGTGTGGAAAATGGTGTGAATGATCTCACAAACGATGCAACCGGCGGAGATGCAGAGAATACCAACGGAACCGGTGGGAATGCCGGAAATGGAACTGCAAATCCGTAAATGATAGAGAAATACAAAAAAAGAAACGGCTTATCGTTTCTTTTTTTGTGCCTGTTTATTCAGATACATTTCATGGTCTGCTTTGTCAAGCAGATTGCGGAGCGTACAATCTTTGTAATTCATGGAGTAGCTGTAACCATAGGCGTAACTGATCGCATCCGGCATATTGCTGGAATGATACTGTTTGATCGTAGCATGTAGTTTTCCCAACAGTTCGTCTGCCTGCGCGGAGGTGGTGTCATACAAAATAGCGATAAATTCGTCACCGCCGTATCTGCCGACAAAATCTTTTTCAGGAACTACCTTTCTTAAAATGTGGGCAAAATTGGCGATCATCGAATCCCCGGCAGCGTGTCCAAGGGTATCGTTCACTTCTTTTAAATTATTTAAGTCAAACATAACAAAACACAGCGGTTCAGTGATAAAACCGGAAGAGTTCAAAAGGTCTTCACAGCGGCTTTTGTTTGGAAGTCCGGTGTGCACATCCAGATAGGCTTTCTTGGATAAAATATGATTTTCCCTGACGGCCTGAATGTGCTGGATCTGCTGCTGGACGATCAAAAAGATTAACAATAGTATATCAAGCGCAGAAATAATCTCGGTCAGCCGGATACGTGCAGCAATCTTTTCCGAGTACTGTTCGGCAGCAGTCACCGTCTCGTCGGCATATTCAAAATAAGTTTCACTCATTGAGACAACATTGGTGTTTTCATAGCCCTTTTCACGAACAGTATAAATCTCTTCTTTCAGTAGTTCCCAATATTCAATCTGATTGTCCAGACACTGCTGGTAAGCAGGATCTTTCAGGCTTACCAGATTATAATTTCCATCTTCATATTTTAAACCGGACAAAATTTTATCCAGATACTCGATCTGCATGTCATTTGCAGTTCCGGTAATCTCAAGCTTGACTTCACGCTGCGTGGCTCCGCGCACAAGACCGGCATAGTTTACCACGTGGGCAGTTCCATGTAGATTCTGGATCTGCACCATCATAAAAATGACAAGGAAAATCAAAACGAAGATCAGAATTTGCTGCAGCAGTGAGGCAGCATGCTGTTCTGCCTGTTTCATTCGTCTGCTAAAAGAGATTTCTTTTGTATACATGAGTCACCTTTCCGAAAGTTTTTTTGTGTGTAGCTGTATTCTAACCCATAAAATCAGGAAGGTCAAATATTAGTATGTTTTTCAAAGAAAATATCTTAAATAAAAATGAAATCTTGCCAAATTAGTTGTGATTCATTTTTATTTGAATTATAATAAACCCATCGCATTTTTTGAGGCGATGAAAACAGAAAGCAATTTCAGGGATATTAAGGAGATTTCAATGTCAGATAATGATTTCAGAGAGGTAATCGACGGAGAAGAGAACAAAGAGCCGGCAGCCTCTGACAATAATTTATATACAACGGAAGCAGAGAGTGCGGAAGTGGTGAACACCACGGCAGATGCACAGGAGAGTGATGAGAAGAAGGATGATGAGTACGAGGAGATCTGCTACATCTGTCACAGACCGGAGCATATAGCCGGAAAAATGATCAGGATCCCAAACAGCATTTCCATCTGTCATGACTGTATGCAGAGAACGTTCGACAGCATGAATGGCACAGGATTCCCAATGGGTGATATGATGAACATGGGAAGTTTTAATAATATGAATCTGGATAAGATGCCTAATATCAGCATGATCAATCTCTCTGATCTGCAAAATATGATGGGCGGTATGCCAAACAGCCAGAAGATCAAGAAAAAGAAACCAAAAGAGGAGAGAAAGCCGGAGATCGATATTCATGCGATCCCGGCACCACATAAGATCAAAGCGTCGCTGGATGAGTATGTGGTCGGACAGGAACATGCAAAAAAAGTCATGTCCGTAGCAGTTTACAATCATTACAAGAGAATTGCCTCCGATGTGCAGGACGGTGTGGAGATCGAGAAATCCAACATGCTCATGATCGGACCGACCGGATGTGGTAAGACGTATCTGGTCAAGACACTGGCAAGATTATTAGATGTGCCGCTTGCCATCACGGACGCAACTTCCCTGACAGAAGCCGGTTATATCGGTGACGATATCGAGAGTGTAGTCAGCAAACTGTTAGCAGCTGCTGACAATGATGTGGAACGCGCAGAGCACGGAATCATCTTTATCGATGAGATCGACAAGATTGCAAAGAAGCGCAACACAAACCAGCGCGATGTCAGCGGAGAATCTGTCCAGCAGGGAATGTTAAAGCTGTTAGAGGGTGCGGAAGTGGAAGTGCCGGTAGGGGCAAGCAGTAAAAATGCGATGGTTCCGATGACGATGGTCAACACGAAGAACATTCTTTTCATCTGCGGCGGTGCATTCCCGGAATTAGAGGATATCATCAAGGAGCGGCTGAACAAGGAAGCTTCTATTGGATTTAAGGCAGATCTGAAAGATAAGTATGACAATGACGAGAATCTGCTCTCCAAAGTGACGACAGAAGATGTGCGCAAATTCGGTATGATCCCGGAATTTTTAGGACGTCTGCCGGTCATGTTCACATTGGAGGCGCTGACGGAAGATATGCTTGTGCGTATCTTAAAAGAGCCGAAGAATGCGATCATCAGGCAGTACGAGAAGCTGCTTGCCATGGATGAAGTAAAGCTTGTATTTGACGAGGATGCGCTTCATTCTATCGCAAAGGAAGCAAAAGAGAAAAAGGTAGGAGCGCGTGCACTCCGCTCTATTATCGAAGATTTTATGTTAGATATCATGTATGAAATCCCGAAGGATGACAACATTGGCATGGTGACGATCACAAAAGATTATGTAGAGAAAAAGGGCGGCCCGCTCATCACGGTGCGCGGCTGTGCAGCGATCGAAGAAAAGCCAGCAATTTAAAGGAATAAAAGACAAAACTCCGGCATTTATTGTAAAGATAGGTGTGCGGAGTTTTTTATGTCTGACTGTGAAGAAAAGATTTATTCCAATGATTATGTGGATTTTATCATATCGAAAGATGTTTTGGATGTGATTGACCTTTCAAGTGATTGTATCCAGCGGATCGATGAGGAAAAGGATACTTATTTTTATCCGAGGAGTTTTTTCCGGATATTTGATTTTCCGGCAGATTCCTATGCTTCTGTTCCAAAGTGCTATGGACTTCTGGATGAGACGGCGCTTGAGGTTTCGGGGATATTAAAATTACAGCAGCAGCCGGCACTCGCACTGAAAGGGCAGGGCGTGATGATCGGATTTATCGATACCGGGATCGATTACCGAAATCCGGTATTTCAGTATTCTGATGGGACAACAAGGATTTACCGCATCTGGGATCAGACGATCCGGGATGGAACAAAGCCGGAGGGGATCGCATATGGTTCCGAGTATAAGACAGAGCAGATCAATGCCGCACTCCGGGCAGAAAATCCGCTGGAAACCGTTCCGTCCATGGATACCAATGGACATGGAACCTTTGTGGCCGGGGTGGCATGTGGAAGCGAGGATGTGGAAGATAATTTTATCGGGGCGGCGCCGTTTTCCGAGATCGCAGTCGTAAAACTGAAAGAGGCAAAAACTTATCTGCGGGAATTTTATTTTATCCCGGATTCTGTTCCGGCGTATCAGGAGAATGATATCATGATGGCAGTCAGCTATCTGGACCGGCTGGCAAAGGAGCGGGATATGCCGCTTGTGATCTGCATTGCACTGGGAAGCAACATGGGAAACCGTGGCAAGGACGGACAACTGGCAACTTATCTGGATATTGTATCCAGAAGGCGGAAAAGATGCAGTGTGGCAGCGGTAGGAAACGAGGCGAATGCAAGACATCATTTTCTTGGAAAAATACAGCCGGACATGGAGTACGAATCGGTGGAAGTCTCGGTGGAGGAAAATATGCCGGGCTTTTTCATTGAGATGTGGGCAAATGCGCCGGAGCTTTATGCGGTATCGGTCAGCTCGCCCACTGGGGAAGTGCTGCCCAAAGTGCCTTACCGGAGCGGTGGAAGACAGGAGTTTGTCTTTATTTTCGAGCAGACAAGAGTCAGCATCGACTACCGGCTGACGGGCAGACGGCAGGGAAACCAGCTTATTTATTTACGTTTTTCAAATGCAGCGCAGGGGATCTGGACGATCAACGTGTATCCGCAGAGCATTGTGACAGGCGATTACAATATGTGGCTTCCCATGCGGAATTTTACGAGTGGAAATGTTTTTTTCCTGCGGTCAAATCCGAATCATACGATCACCGTGCCGGGTAACGCAGGGCAGGTCATAAGCACGGGCGGCTACAATGTGGCAAATGGCGGTCTGTATCTGGACTCGGGCAGGGGATTTACACTTTCCGGTGAGGTAAAGCCGGATTTCTGTGCCCCGGCGGTGAATGTGTATGGACCGGGACTGCGGAACCGCTTTGTGACCATGACCGGGACGAGTGCGGCGGCAGCGATCACAGCCGGGGCATGTGCGCAGATCATGGAATGGGGACTGGTAAAAAGAAATCAGATTTTCATGTCCTCTGCGGATATCAAAAATATGCTGATCCGCGGCGCAGACCGGGCGGATGACAGGAGTTATCCGAATCCGTCGTGGGGGTATGGAACGCTGGATGTGTATGGAGCATTTGAGGATCTGCGGAGGTAGCGGACATTGGCTTTTCATTTTCCCTTCTGTGAAGTATAATAATATGTGGAAAAAACATTTTGCAGGCTTCCTGTGACAGTAAAATGGATCACAAGAGGTATGGAAATATTATAATTACGCAGGAGAAAACAAAATTTTATGATAAAGATCGCGTTTTGTGATGATGATATGGAAGTGCTTCATCAGATGAACGAATTATTAGACCGCTACCGGGTAGAACGGAATGAGGATATTACCTATGTGGCATTCCAGAGTCCGTTTGAACTGCTGACGGAGATTGAGAAGGGCATAAGACCGGATATATTATTTCTCGATGTCGTGATGCCGGGGCAGAATGGCATGGATGTGGCAAAAGAGATCCGGCAGTATGACACGAATATGAAAATTATTTTTCTGACCTCATCCCCCGAGTTTGCGGTGGAATCTTATTCGGTTGGAGCTTATTTTTACCAGTTGAAACCGATCTGGGAGGAAAGCTTTTTCCGGCTGATGGATGCGGTGCTGGGACGAAAACTTTTATTTCATCTGGAAAACGGAGCAGTTCTGGAAAGCGCAGGGAGTCTGGATGATCTGGCAGGACAGCTGATGCAGTACAGCAATTTTTTCCGTCCCCACCGATCCTTCCTTGTGAATATGGAGTATATCCAGAATATTTCCAGCCGTTCCATCAAAATGGTAAATGATGCGGAAATCCCAATTCCGCATGGAAAATGTTCGGAAATCAAAAATACATATATGGAATATGCGTTTAACGGAGAGCAGGCTGTCTTATGACGGTCTGTTTTTTCTTTGATAGAATAAACTACATGAATAGTAAGAAAAGACATGGTCGATTCAATACATTTTACGGTCGATTCATGACAGTGCGTCCATTTTTTTGGGAAAATCGTGTATGGTAGATTCAGACAAAGGAGAAAGCCAAAATAAGCACACAAAAGAAGGGAGGATTAAGAAGAAAAAATGTTAGGTATGGAAATCTTGGTCATTATTGGTTTGATCCTGCTTTTACTTGTTCTCTGGATCATCTCCGTGCAGCGGAAGTTTGCGGTGATGGACGGAAATATCCAAAATGCCATGAATCAGATCGGAGTGCAGATTTCCTCACGTTTTGATGCACTATTTGCAGTGCTTGATCTTATGAAAGGATATGCAGCAGATGACATACAGCCGCTGATGGAGCGTGCAGCAGCCAGACGAAGTGTGATCACTGCTCGCTCCGCACCTGAGGAGGTATCAGAGCAGGAGCAGGTGATAGAGGAAACCGTAAAAAGCATCCGTCTGGCAGCAGAACGCAATCCACTGCTCTGCGCAGATAAAAACTATACCAAATGTATGGATGCGGTGGAATGTTATGGGCGCATGGTATATACCAGCCGTTTGATCTACAACGATTCAGTGACAAAGTTAAACAGTGCGCTTGGTATGTTTCCTACAAATGTAATTGCAGGTATTCTTGGCTTTCATAAAAGAGAATATCTGTCACAGAAAGGGGATTAATATGGGATTATTCAGTAATAATAAAAAATTATGTCCGGTCTGCGGGAATCCGACACCGCGGCTGCTTGCAACAAAAATACAGGACACACCGATCTGTAAGGAATGCGATAAAAAAATCTACCTGCCAAAAGGCAGGACAGATCGGATGACCATCGATGATTTTAAGCAGTACATCCAGTTTTACGAAGATAACCAGGCATTGAGGGATCAGTTCGAGGAAAACTATTCGTTTAATTTTGGACTGTTTGGTGGAGATCTGGTATTAGATATTTTCCATGGACTTTTCCGTGTGAACTGTGACAAAGATTCGCTCGCATTTCAGGCGGACAATTTAAAGTCTTTCCGTATTTTAGAGGACAGCCGGGTTTTATTTGAGGGAAATCATCAGGAATTAAAGCATTACGACAGTAAAGTTCCGGAAAAAGTAAAGCAGCTGGAGCCGCAGATCGCACAGTTTCAGATGCAGATGAGGGAATATGAAATGTTTGAGCGGCTGGAGCGGATGTATGAGGAAAATGACAAAGATGATAACCATTATCATGAGTATCATCCAAGACCATCTTTTGACGTGGCTTCTCCGGCAGATACCTTCCATGTGGAGCTGACGTTTGACCATCCTTACTGGGATAATATTATGTGGGATTGGACAGGAGTTTCCTTTGACAGTGACAGTCCAAGTGTCGAGGCGTTTTTGAGCTGCTATGAGGATAAAACAGAGAGTCTGCACACGCTGGCGCTCAATCTGGCACACCTGATGAATCCGAATGTCAAAGAGATGACAGCGGGGGAGAAAAAACAGGCTGCAAAGCAGGAGACCGGATTTTTGGAAGAGCAGAAGCAATCTTCTGAGAGCGATACGATCGAACAGCTGCAGAAGTACAAAGGTCTTTTGGATGCAGGAGTCATTACAGAAGAAGAATTTGCAGCGAAGAAAAAGCAGTTATTGGGAATTTAATGATAAGGCTGATCCGGAAAGGGTCAGCCTTATTTATGAAATCTGCAAAAATAATTTTCAAATGGTACGTTAAAATTTGTGATGGAAATTGAAAATTTCGAGTATATTTTGTGCCGGTTTTATTGTATAATATTCTTTATGTTTGTAAATAAAAAAGTAAATGAAAAATAAGGGGATATCAGGGATGAGAATAGGATTTGACAATGACAGGTACTTAAAAATTCAGTCGGAGCACATCAAAGAGCGGATCAACCAGTTTGGGGACAAGCTTTATCTGGAATTTGGCGGAAAATTATTTGACGATTATCACGCATCCAGAGTATTGCCGGGATTTGCACCGGACAGTAAACTCCAGATGCTTATGCAGCTTGCGGATGTGGCAGAGATCGTGATCGTGATCAGTGCGGCAGATATTGAGAAGAACAAAGTCCGCGGGGATCTTGGAATTACTTATGATGTGGATGTTGTCCGGCTGATCGGAGAGTTTGAGAAAAAGGGTCTGTATGTGGGAAGCGTTGTCATCACGCAGTTTGCAGGACAGAGCGGTGCCGTACAGTTCCGTGAAAAACTGGAAAAAAGAGGCATTAAAGTATATCAGCATTATAAGATCGAGGGCTATCCGGCAAACATTCCGCTGATCGTCAGTGAGAACGGATTCGGCAAGAATGACTATATCGAGACGACCAGACCATTAGTCGTCATCACTGCACCGGGACCGGGAAGTGGAAAAATGGCGACCTGCCTCTCCCAGCTTTATCACGAGAACATCCGTGGAACAAAAGCCGGCTATGCAAAATTTGAGACATTCCCAATCTGGAATCTTCCATTAAAACATCCGGTAAACTTAGCTTATGAGGCGGCTACCGCAGACTTGAATGACGTGAACATGATCGACCCGTTCCATCTGGAAGCTTATGGAAAAACGACGGTCAACTACAACCGTGACATTGAGATCTTCCCGGTTTTGAACGCTATTTTTGAAGGGATTTATGGAGAAAATACTTATTATAAATCACCGACTGATATGGGTGTCAACATGGCCGGAAACTGTATCATCGATGACGAGGCATGCTGTGAAGCCTCCAAAATGGAGATCATAAGACGTTATTACACAGCGGTAAACAAACTGGTCAAAGAGGAAGCAACGGAAAATGAAGTTTACAAGATCGAACTTCTGATGAAACAGGCGAAGATCACAACGGACGACAGACATGTCACAGTCGCTGCAAAAAAACGTGCAGAGGAACTTGGCGTTCCAACTGCAGCGATCGAACTTTCCGATGGCTGTATCATTACGTCCAAGACATCAGATTTTCTCGGTGCGTCTGCAGCATTGCTCCTGAACGCATTAAAATATCTGGCTGGCATTGAGCATGATGAGAAACTCATCCGCCCGGAAGCGATTGAACCGATCCAGGATCTGAAAGTCCGTTTCCTCGGTGGAAAGAATCCAAGACTTCATACCGATGAGGTATTGATCGCCCTTTCGCTCGCTGCGGTGACCAATGAAAACGCAAAGAAAGCATTAGAGCAGCTTCCGGCACTTCGGGGATGCCAGGTGCACACTTCCGTAATGCTCTCTGAAGTGGATATTAAAATTTTTAAGAAGCTGGGTGTGGATCTGACAAGTGAACCGGTGCGCAGTGGATTAAAATTGTATTAGAAATTTGTTTGTCAAAAAATACATGAAATAATTTGTGAATAATGTATAAAAACCCTTTTATAAAATAAGGTGTATGGTATAATAAGCACAAGTGATGAAATCACGAGGTAATACAGGCGGTCTGATTGTTAAGAATATAACAATCAAAACAAGCACATACATATTTTATAGGAGGGTTTTTACAATGGCAAGATTTACGTTACCAAGAGATTTATACCATGGAAAAGGGGCTCTGGAGGCATTAAAGACATTCAAGGGAAAAAAGGCAATGATCTGTGTTGGCGGCGGCTCTATGAAGCGGTTCGGATTTCTTGACAGGGCAGAACAGTACCTGAAAGAAGCCGGAATGGAAGTTCAGTTGTTTGAAGGCATCGAACCGGATCCTTCTGTGGAAACCGTGATGAAAGGTGCAAAAGCAATGATGGAATTTGAACCGGACTGGATCATTGCGATGGGCGGCGGATCTCCGATCGATGCAGCAAAAGCGATGTGGATCAAATACGAGTACCCGGATATCACGTTTGAGGATATGTGTAAAGTATTTGGCATCCCGGCGCTTAGAAATAAAGCTCATTTCTGTGCAATCTCTTCCACATCAGGAACAGCGACAGAGGTGACAGCATTTTCAATTATTACCGATTATGAAAAAGGTATCAAATATCCGATCGCAGATTTTGAGATCACACCGGATGTGGCAATCGTTGATCCGGATCTTGCAGAGACAATGCCACAGAAATTAGTTGCACATACTGGAATGGATGCTATGACACATGCAATCGAGGCATATGTTTCTACCGCTAACTGTGATTTTACCGATCCACTGGCATTACATGCAATCAAAATGATCCAGAATGATCTGGTTGATTCCTACAACGGAGATATGGCTAAGAGAGATTCCATGCACAATGCGCAGTGTCTTGCCGGAATGGCATTCTCCAACGCTCTGCTTGGTATCGTTCATTCCATGGCACATAAGACAGGAGCTGCATTTGCAGATTATGGTGCACATATTATCCACGGTGCAGCAAACGCCATGTATCTGCCAAAAGTTATCGCATTCAATGCAAAAGATGAGACTGCGAAGAAACGTTACGGCGATATTGCTGATTTCATGGGACTTGGCGGTGACAGCTTAGATGAGAAAGTTGCGTTACTCATTGCATACTTGCGCAAGATGAATGATGACCTTAAGATTCCACACTGCATCAAAAATTATGGTGCAGACAGCTACCCGACAGAGCAGGGCTTCGTTCCGGAAGAGGTGTTCTTAGAGAGACTGCCGGAGATCGCTGCCAATGCGATTTTAGATGCATGTACCGGTTCCAATCCTAGACAGCCGAGCCAGGAAGAGATGGAGAAGCTGCTGAAATGCTGCTACTATGATACTGAGGTGGATTTCTGATAAACCAGAGTTTAATGGACGTAGTGTTGCAGATTCTGTGGTGCTTTTATAGGTTGTGAAGGGCAGATATAAGCGCCCTCTCACAAGTCAGAATTTTATATGTTAATGAAAAAGAAAAACGGTATAAACGAAATA
>ERZ791815.1523-NODE-1523-length-13637-cov-5.077308_pt1 | contig 13637 bp, 11 predicted proteins | sample MGYA00510302_ERZ791815 | MGnify/ENA primary metagenome ERZ791815 (study PRJEB30046, sample SAMN00791995) | human gut metagenome | study: EMG produced TPA metagenomics assembly of the A metagenome-wide association study of gut microbiota in type 2... | reverse complement strand
CATAATCCATATACGCAAGATTATGCTCGATTTTTTGTATAGTTTTTAATTGGTGCTTAGTATTATATTCCGCATATTGTGAAAACCGTGTTATTTTCAAAGCACTCCTCTGCCCATGGTGACAGCTGAGAAATGACATTCTCCCACTGCTCCGAGCCTTTAGACAGCTCTTTAAGCTTTTCAAAATCGTCGGGGCTGACCTCTGTAAGGCCGTAATAAGAGAAATTCGGCAGGACTTTTGTAAAAAGCTCTGTCAGGCTGAGGCTGTTCCATATATCCGCATGGATACAGACAGAATCATCAAGCCAGCATTTGTTGTGATAATGTCCTTTCTGAAGCTCAAAATAAAGGGTGCTTCGGGAGATTCTGCGTTCGGCTTCGCTTATAAAATATCTCATATCATCACCGTATAAAAAAGGTCATCTCACTATGCTCGGAGATGACCTTTTGATGTTTTTAAATCAAAGATTGATGAAGTAATCTATAAGAGAGGGACCCTTTTCGATGAAAAGTCCTGTTTCCTTTGCTGATTCCTCGTTGAAAGAGGCTACGCCCTTTACAGGTGCGCTCTTCTTGTAGATGAGGAAAGGAACGGGGTCGGAAACGTGAGTTCTCAGAGCAAGAGGTGTGGGGTGGTCGGGAAGTATCATTATCTTGTAATCGTCATACTTCTTATCAAGCTCGGGGAGCATATAGCCCAGAACGTCCTTGTCGATTATTTCAAGGGACTTTACCTTGTTCTCGATCTCGTGTCTGTGACCGCACTCATCGGGAGCTTCCATGTGAACATAAACAAAATCGCTGCCGTTTGCAAGAGCGTCAAGAGCTGCCTGAGCCTTGCCCTTGAAGTTGGTGTCTATGTAGCCTGTTGCGCCCTCGACCTCGGCAATATCCATGCCGCCGAACTTTGCAATGCCCTTTAAAAGGTCAACTGCGGAGATCATTGTGCCCTTGAGACCTGTCTTCTTGGTGAAGTTCTCCAGCTCGGCACGTCTGCCCTCGCCCCAGAACCATACGCAGTTTGCGGGGTTAAGACCTCTTGCGATCCTGTCCTTGTTGATGGGGTGGTCTTTGAGAAGCTCAACGCTCTTCTTCATCATATCATAGAGCTTTGCGGCATTGGGGTGCTTGGGAACATAGTCTCTTACAACTCTGCCTGTGATGTCGTGAGGAGGTGTGAGAGGAGCAAGGTCGGTAGTTCCGCCGTGCCAGATAAGGCAGTGACGGTAGCTTACGCCGCTGTAAAGGTCAAATTCCTCGTTGTTGAAATGCTCTGCAAGATAGTCAACGAGAACCTTTGCTTCTGCGGTTGAGATATCGCCTGCGCAGTAGTCAACGAGTGTCTTGTCCTCGAAGTTTGGCTCATCGGAAACAGTAACAAGATTGCAGCGGAAAGAAACGTCATCAGCGGACATATCAATGCCGATGGAACCTGCCTCCAGAGGGGAACGGCCTGTGTAGCAAACAGCAGGGTCATAGCCCAGAACGGAAAGGTTTGCAACATCTGAGCCGGGCTTAAGACCGTCGGCAACGGTGCGTACAAGACCCACGGTAGATTTTGCAGCAAGCATATCGGTATTGGGTGTAACGGAGCGGCTCATGGGTGTGCCGCCGTCAAGCTCGGGCAGAGGGTAATCTGCCATGCCGTCGCAAAGTAAAACGATGTATTTCATATAATTCTCCAATCCGCCGCAGTGCGGCTGAAAATAAGGGCAAAAGTCCTGTTTATCTTATTTTAGCATATGCAAACAAAAAATGCAAGAGCAAATAGCAATTTAGCGTCAGCGAAAAAGAGATAAGCCGTCAAAACCCGAGAACCCGTGCTATTAATACTAATCTTTAATCGTTCTATAGACAAAGCCGACAGATGAAATAAGACCAGTCTAGGAAAGCGACTGCAGGCGGGCTTGTCGCCCGGCAAGGGAGCTTGACGAAGAATGGGCTTATTTCAGCCGAGGATTTGTCTATAGGTTGATTGAGGATTAGTATAAGCACAAGGTAAAAAGTTTAGTCCACAAAAATGCCGCTCCCTTTCGGAAGCAGCATTCTGTCATATTCGTTATCAGCTAAGCTCAAACATACCTGTATAAAGCTGATAATATTTTCCATGGTCTGCAATAAGTGCGTCGTGGTTGCCACGCTCGATGATGTTTCCATGTTCAAGCACCATTATCGCATCGGAGTTTCTTACGGTGGAAAGTCTGTGAGCGATTACGAATACCGTTCTGCCCTCCATCAGACTGTCCATGCCCTTTTCGATGAGGGCTTCCGTTCTTGTATCAATGGAAGATGTTGCTTCATCAAGGATAAGAACGGGAGGATCCGCAACGGCCGCTCTTGCAATGGCAAGAAGCTGTCTCTGACCCTGTGAAAGGTTTGCGCCGTCGGAATAAAGCATAGTATCGTATCCCTCGGGCAGATGTCTGATAAAGGAGTCGGCATTTGCAAGCTTTGCTGCCTTGATGACCTCTTCATCGGTAGCATCAAGCTTTCCGTAGCGGATATTATCCATTACGGTTCCTGTGAAAAGGTGTGTATCCTGGAGAACCATTGACAGCGAACGTCTCAGGTCATCCTTCTTAATCTTGTTGATGTTGATGCCGTCGTAGCGTATCTTTCCGTCTGGCACATCGTAAAATCTGTTTATCAGGTTGGTGATAGTGGTCTTTCCCGCACCTGTGGAGCCTACGAAAGCGATCTTCTGACCGGGCTTTGCGTAAAGGCTTATTCCGTTGAGAACGGTCTTGTTCTCCTCGTAACCGAAGGTTACGTCATCGAACTCAACCCTGCCCTGTACCTTGGTGTAGGTTATGGTTCCGTCTGCCTTATGGGGATGCTTCCATGCCCACACGCCTGTGCGCTCGGAGCACTCGGTAAGTGTTCCGTCGGGAGCTTCCTTGGCATTTACCAGAGTTACATAGCCGTCATCGACCTCGGAGGGCTCATCAATCATATTGAAGATACGCTCGGCACCTGCCAGTGCGGAGAGGACTGAGTTGAACAGCTGTGAAACCTGAGAAATAGGCATTGAGAAATTTCTTGTGTACTGGAGGAATGCAACGACTGTACCGACCATTATGGGACCGCTGAAGGAATGAACGCCCTTGATGGCAAGTATTCCGCCCACAACTGCGGTCAGTGCATACTGAACGTGACCGAGGTTGTTGTTTACTGGGCCGAGGATATTTGCAAAAGTATTTGCGTTTGTGGAGGCTTCGCAAAGGCGGTCATTGAGCTGCTCAAATTCTTCCTTTGCTTGCTTTTCGTGAACGAACACCTTAACGACTTTCTGACCGTCTATCATCTCTTCGATGTAGCCGTTGACAGCGCCTATCTCCTTCTGCTGCTCCTTGAAGTACTTACCGCTCTTGCCGCCTATCTTTCCTGTGAGGAAGAGGATGACAAACAGCATTCCGATAGATACGAGAGTGAGCTGCCAGCTGTAGTAAACCATCATTACGAACACGCCGATAATAGTAACAGCCGAAGAAATAAAGCTTGAAACTGCATTGGAGAGCATCTCACGAATAGTATCGATATCATTGGTGTAGCGGCTCATAAGCTCGCCGTGGGTATGGGTATCGAAATACTTTATGGGGAGAGTCTCCATGTGTGTGAACAGGTCTGTTCTTATCTTGAACAGTGTTTTTGTGGAGATATTCAGCATTATCCTTGAATATCCGAATGTGCAGAGGGCACCAATAACATACACCAGCATCATCTGTCCCAGAACTGCCATAAAGCCTCGGTAAAGCTCGGCATTTCCGCTGTCCTTGATAAGGGGGGTAAGGTAATTATCTATTATCTTCTGGAGGAAAGAGGTTCCTATTACATTTGCAAGCGAGCTGCATATGATGAAAACGACTACCAGCAGGAGCAGCGCCTTGTACTCTGCCATATAGGAAAGTATTCTCTTGAATGCGCCGAATGCGTTCTTGGGCTTCTGCATAGGTCCTTGCTTACGTGGAGGCATTATTCTTCAGCTCCTTTCCGCTGTGAGTAGTAAACTTCACGGTATATCTCATTGCTCTTCATAAGGTTATCGTGAGTATCGAATGCGTTTATCTCGCCGTTCTCGAGGACGATTATCCTGTCAGCGTCGCTGACGGAGGAAATTCTCTGGGCGATGATGATCGTTGTGGTATCTGCCAGCTCCTGCCTGAATGCGCTTCTGATCTTCGCATCGGTGGCAGTATCGACTGCGCTGGTGGAGTCATCAAGAATAACTATCTTGGGCTTTTTAAGAAGCGCTCTTGCGATACAAAGTCTCTGCTTCTGACCGCCGGACACGTTTACGCCGCCCTGACCCAGATCTGTATTATATCCGTCGGGGAAGCTCATGATAAAGTCGTGAGCCTGTGCCTGCTTGCACGCTTCAACTATCTCCTCGTGGGTAGCATTTTCATTTCCCCAGCGGAGGTTATCCTCGATAGTGCCTGAGAACAGAACGTTCTTCTGGAGAACCATTGCAACTTCGTTTCTCAGGTTATCAAGCTTGTAGTCCTTGACATTTCTGCCGCCTACCTCAACGCTGCCGTCAAGCACGTCGTAGAGACGGGGAATAAGCTGAACAAGGGTACTCTTTGCCGAACCGGTTCCGCCGATAACGCCGATGGTCTCGCCAGACTTGATATCAAGATTGATATTCTTTACGGTGAGGTTATCCTCGTCCTTGGCGTAGCTGAAAGAAACATTGTTGAATCTGATGCTTCCGTCTGCGGGAACAAGTGCGGGGTCTGCATCGTCATCTCTGATCTCGGGAACTTCATCGAATATCTCAACTATTCTGTGCATGGAAGCGAGGGAGATAGTTGTCATAACGAAGATCATGGAGAGCATCATAAGGGACATAAGTATCTGAGTTACGTAGCTGATGAAGCTGGAAAGCTCACCGACAAGGAATGTACCGCCGATAACCATATTTCCGCCGAAATAGATAACGGCAACGATGCAGGCATACATAATTATCTGCATTGCGGGCTGACCCAGAATAACGAGCTTTTCGGCATTTACCTGAGCGGCTCTTACATCGTCAGCGGAAGCTACGAACTTCTTGCCCTCAAACCTTTCTCTTACGAATGCCTTTACAACTCTGATACCGATAAGGTTTTCCTGTACCTTGGAGTTGAGGGAGTCATACTTTTCAAGCATTTTCTCAAATCTGGGGAATGCCTTTGTTGTGATAAGTCCCACTGCAACGCCCAGAACGGGGATAGCGACCAGGAACACAACTGCCAGCTCTGCATTGAGGGAGATCGACATTATAAGTGCGACGATAAGCATGAAAGGCGCACGTACCGCCATTCTGATTATCATCATAAAGGTGTTCTGAACGTTTGTAACGTCAGTGGTAAGTCTTGTTACCAGAGAAGCTGTGGAGAACTTATCCACGTTTGCAAAGGAAAAATCCTGAACCTTGTCAAAAAGCTTCTTTCTTACATTCTTAGCAAAGCCCATGCCTGCCTTTGCGGCAAACTTTCCGCCCAGTGCGCCGCAGCAAAGGGAGAATATTGCCATGGAGACCATGATAAGTCCCATTTTTACTGTGAACGCCACATCGCCGTTGGCAATTCCCACGTCCACTATCTTTGCCATTACCAATGGTATAAGAACTTCCATCAGTACCTCGCCTATCATTACCACAGGCGTGAGAATGGTATATTTTTTGTACTCGCCCACACAGGCGAGAAGCTTTTTCAGCATCTGTTGACCACTCCTTTGTAGTTATTCTTCTTTGAATTTCTCTAAATTTTCTATTGCAAGCTTCATCAGGCGTATGAACTCTTCACGCTCATGAGATGTCATACCGTTTGAGAGATACTGCTCCAAACGGCAGATGTTATCGTACATCTGCTTGCTTGTGCGAAGTCCCTTTTCGGTAAGGGTTATCCTCTTGATGCGTGCGTCCTCCTCGCAGACGCTTCTTGCAATGTACCCGCTTTTTTCAAGATTTCCCAGAATGCTCGCTACGGATGAGCGCTTTACCCCGAAATCATCTTCAAGATCACGCTGATACACACATTCGCCGTGGGCCGTGCGGTGAGCTATATAGAAAATTATCCTGCACTGCTCCCCTGTTATTATCTCGCCCTGTTTCATCATCATGGCATTGGTGGTATAGCGCAATGTTTTGGAAAGATGATTTATGTATCTGCCGATATGCTCATCCTCATTTCTATAGCTGCAGTCGGCATTTTCCATTTCATCAGCTCCTTTATTCCAAGAAAAAGAAAAATGTTAGACATCTATCAGTTAGAAGTCTAACATTTATTATAGCGGAATATAAAATCATATTCAACAGGTAATTTGTGAACAAAAGAACACAATTTCAAGAACTGCCCTTTGCACAATACTGCACATTTCCAAGGCAAAAAGTTTGTGCTATTTAACAAATTTGTCCGCAAACCACACGTTTTCTGCGGTGAACTCCCTGCCGTTAAGATACGAGAGAATGCCGCTGTCGGTGGTGAAATCAAATTTCAGCTTGTAGGAATAAAGCGCCTGAGTTTTGATGTTATAGCTTCGGTTCACCCTGTTGATGCCGTACTTTCCGTCACCCAGCAGAGGGCAGCCGATATATGCCATATGCGCCCTTATCTGGTGAGTTCTGCCCGTCATCAGCTCTATTTCCGCAAGGGTAAGAGTGCCGTCGGTCCTGAGCACACGGTACTTTGTTATTATAGTCTTGTTGGAGGCTGTTTTTTTGTCGGAAACGGTAACGGTATTTGTCTTGCTGTCCTTGAAAAGATAATGGGTAAGGGTGTCCGACTTTTTGGGCGGAACTCCCACAAGGATACAAAGATACTTTTTCTCCAGCTCCCTGTCCTTTATCTTCTGGTTGAGGATACGCAAAGACTCAGCATTTTTTGCCGCAATTACGATACCACCCGTGTTCCTGTCAAGGCGGTTGCAGAGGGCGGGAGTAAAGCTGTTTTCGTCCGCAGGGTCATACTCCCCTTTTGCATAAAGATAGTGGAGCATACGGTTCACAAGAGTATCAACGGAACCGTCGTTATCCTCATGTACAACAAGTCCGTTTTTCTTATCCATCAGCAGGATATTTTCGTCCTCATACACCACGGTGATATCCGCAGGGGCTTTAAGGAACTCGTACTCCTTTTCATCACTGCCGAAAAATTCATCGGGCAGATACAGCTCCAGCACATCGCCCTCGGAAAGTCGGGTGGATATCTCGCAGCGCTTGCGGTTGAGCTTGATATTTTTCGTGCGTATGCCCTTGTACATCATGCTCTGGGGCAGGCTTGGAGCCGCTTTCTGTATGAACTTATCCACACGCTGTCCTGCGTCGTTGGAATTGATAATGTATTTTTTCATTGAATTATATCTTCCCTGTAAATTTTATTGCTTTTGTTTTTATAGATTTGGCAGGCTGATTTATATATATGTATGACAAATTGGAATTTGTCATTCCTTCTTGTTCTTTTCAATAGCACTAATAGTGCAAGCAAAACCTGTAATCATTGAAAGTAGTATTGCTCCACCCATTGCAGCACCAAAGAAAAAACCGACCAACGCTGCAATTACCATAAGAATGATCGAAATCATTACTCTCATAATATATACCTCCACAACTTACAATTTATCCAACATTTGATAGGCGGGACGGGAGACCCGTCCCCTACATTATTTTGGAATACCACCCAAAAAATTCACCGTACCCGCAGAACGGATACGGTGAAAGGTTATCTCTTACTTATTAAGAAGATACTCGTCAATAGCCTGAGCTGCGGATTTGCCTGCGCCCATTGCAAGGATAACGGTAGCTGCGCCTGTTACAGCATCGCCGCCTGCATAAACGCCCTCACGTGAGGTAAGACCGCTTTCGTCCTTTGTAACGATACAGCCGTGCTTGTTTGTTTCAAGCCCCTCAGTGGTGTTTCTGATAAGGGGGTTGGGAGATGTACCAATGGACATGATAACGCAGTCAACATCAACGGTATGCTCGGAGCCTTCCTTTACAACAGGACGTCTTCTGCCTGACTCATCAGGCTCGCCAAGCTCCATGGATACGCACTTGATTCCGCTTACAAAGCCGTTCTCATCGCCAAGTATCTCGGTGGGGTTGGTAAGGGTCTTGAAGATGATGCCCTCTTCCTTAGCGTGCTCGATCTCCTCTGCACGGGCAGGAAGCTCAGCCTCGCCACGGCGGTAAACTATGTAAACCTCTTCTGCGCCAAGACGCTTTGCGCATCTTGCAGCGTCCATAGCAACGTTACCGCCGCCGACTACTGCTACTCTCTTGTTCTCCTTGACGGGAGTATCGCTGTCGGGCTTATAAGCCTTCATAAGGTTAACTCTGGTAAGGAACTCATTTGCGGAATAAACACCCTTGTAGTTCTCACCGGGAATGTTCATAAATCTGGGCAGACCTGCGCCTGAACCGATGAACACAGCCTCATAGCCGCTTTCAAACAGCTCGTCAATGGTAACGGTCTTGCCGATTATCATATTTGTTTCGATATCAACGCCGATAGCCTTGAGACCGTCGATCTCGTGCTGAACGATGCTCTTGGGAAGTCTGAACTCGGGGATACCGTAAACCAGAACGCCGCCTGCAAGGTGGAGCGCCTCGAATACAGTTACCTTGTAGCCTCTCTTTGCCAGGTCGCCTGCACAGGTAAGACCCGCAGGACCTGCGCCGATAACAGCAACTCTCTTGCCGTTGGAAGCGGGCATCTCAGGCTCGCCCTTGAAGTTTGCGTTGTGATAGTCAGCTGCAAATCTTTCCAGACGGCCGATAGCTACAGCCTCGCCCTTCTTTCCTCTTACGCACTTGCCCTCGCACTGGTTCTCCTGGGGGCATACACGACCGCAGACTGCGGGGAGGGAGCTGGACTTGGAGATAACGCTGTAAGCGCCCTCAAAGTTACCGTCAGCGATCTCCTTGATAAAGCCGGGGATATCAATATTTACGGGGCAGCCCGAAACGCAGGGCATAGCCTTGCAGTGGAGACATCTCTGTGCCTCGTCAACTGCGATATCAGCTGTATAGCCCAGTGCTACCTCCAGGAAGTTCTTGTTTCTTACATCTGGCTCCTGAGAGGGCATGGGGTTCTTTTTAAGAGACATATTAGGCATTTCACTTTACCTCCTTGAAAAGATTGCAGGTTTCTTCGTACTTTCTTTTTTCAAAAGGCTTGTACATTGTGGAACGTCTCATAGCCTCGTCGAAATCAACAAGGTGACCGTCGAACTCGGGGCCGTCAACGCAGGCAAACTTTGTCTCGCCGCCAACGGAAAGACGACATCCGCCGCACATTCCTGTGCCGTCGATCATAATGGGGTTCATGGAAACAACTGTCTTGATGCCGTATTCCTTAGTGGTTGCAGCAACAAACTTCATCATTATCAGGGGACCGATAGCGATTACTTCGTCATACTGCTCGCCGCTGTCGATAAGCTCCTTGAGGGCATTGGTAACAAGGCCCTTTGTACCGTAGGAACCGTCATCTGTCATCATGCAGAGCTTGTCGGAGCAAGCCTTGAACTCATCTTCAAGGATAACAAGATCCTTGTTTCTGAAGCCGACGATGGAATGCACCTCGCAACCTACCTGATGGAGCTTCTTTGCAACGGGGTATGCGATAGCACAGCCAACACCGCCGCCTACAACAGCTACCTTCTTGAGACCTTCTGTATGAGTTGCTCTGCCGAGAGGGCCTGCAAAGTCATGAAGACATTCGCCCTCGTTCATATGATTAAGCTTTTCGGTAGTTGCACCAACTATCTGGAAGATAATGGTAACAGTACCCTTTTCTCTGTCAAAATCAGCTACTGTAAGGGGGATTCTCTCGCCGTTCTCATCTGTTCTGAGAATGATGAACTGACCGGGCTCCGCCTTTTTTGCAACTGCGGGAGCTTCGATATCCATAAGTGTTACAGTGGGGTTTAATGCTTTTTTTCTAACGATTTTATACATTTCACACTGTCCTTTCGTTTAAAAAAGCAGTACGGAAGGCGGCAAATATCCCTGAAAATTTATCAAAATGCCGTATGATTCCGCATTTTCTGCATATATATTTATCTTAACATACACAGCCCGTTTTTAGAAATATAAAAAAAGAATAAGGGTATATAACATTATACATACCCTTATTCTGAATTGTCAAATATGCAGGCTTACTCGTCCTTTCCGCCGCCGAACTGCTTTTTGTAGCTCAATGGACTCATGCCCACATATTTCTTGAATTTGTTGTGGAAATAGTTGATGTTTGAGTAGCCCACCATTTCAGCCACCTCATACACCCTGTATTCGTCCATGGCAAGCAGGCGCTTTGCTTCTGAAATACGTATCTCATCGAGATAGTTGTTGAAGTTATCGCCTGTATATTGGTGGAACACCTTGCCAAGATATGCGCTGTTGTAGCCGAAGATCCCTGCCAGCATTTCAAGGCGAAGCTCACGGTTGTAGTTTGCTCTGATATACTGGACCACACGCTCCATGGTGCTCTTTGTGGTCTTGCCGAAGCAGGCATCAGAGATATCGGTGAGCTTTGTTCTGATAGCCTCCACCATCCGGCTCAGGCTGTGCATATCGCTTATCTCATTTACAAAATCATCGCTTATCATGTTCTCGGGCTTTTTGTCCGCAGCGCTTCTGCTCATCTGGGAGCGCACGTCCATAAGCATGGTGATACAGCTTATCTTAGCCTTTTCGGGAGTATTGTCCGCAGTGAGCATAGACTCCATAAATCTGTCAAGAACGCCGTTGAGCTTTTCGGTATCGTTTATCTCCATGTATGCGTATATCCTGTCGGCAAAGTCGATATCCTCGGCGGTGCGGCTCTTTTTGAACACCTCGGTGCTTGCCACGCCGCAGTGATGGAAGATAAATCTCTTGCGGTAGAAATCAGCCGCCTCGGAATATGAAACGCATATCTCTGCCGGAGAGCTTACATTGCAGCCGCAGGAAATAAACGCTTCGGGAGAAAGCTCCTTGCGCAGCTTTTCAAGGGACATCATAACATCGGTATATTTCCAGCCCTTGAAAAGTATTCCCAGCGCACCGCTTATATCCACCGAAACTATATCCACGTTGTTAAGAGCGTCATAGAAGCGGCGGACTGTGTTATAGTCGCCAGACTGCTCGGGATGACTGCCGTCGGAGCAGACGATAGCGGCGCAGTAGCTTGGAAAATCATATTCATCTACGGCAGCTGCCACATGGATGGGGTCACCCGCAAAAAGCCCCTTGACAAGCTGCTCATTAAGGTATTCCCTGCCTATCTCCTGCTTGTATCTGTGCTCACGCTCACTCTTTATCTTCTTTCCTGCCGTCTTTATGGCTTCGATAAGCTCGTCCTCGTCAACGGGTTTGAGGATAAAATTCTCTACACCCAGCGCAATGGCGGTCTTGGCATAGGAAAAATCCGAATAGCCGGAAAGTATCAGCACCTTGCCCTTGAAGCCCAGCGCCTTTGCGGCTTCCGTCATCTCAATGCCTGTCTTTCCGGGCATTTTTATATCTGCGATAACTATATCGGGCTGGAGCGTCATTATCTTGTTAAGTCCGTCATCGCCGTCGTCCGCTTCGCCTATCACCTCGCAGTCTATCTCGTCCCACGGGATCATCATTTTTATGCCCTGACGAACATTAGGCTCGTCATCAACAAGCAAAACCTTGAACATATTATAACCGCCTTTCCTGAGGATACGTTACTTTTCCTTGTCCGTATCCTGAACAGTGATCTTTTTCTGAACAGGATTTCTCGGGAGAGTTATCCTTATGGTGGTTCCCGCCTCGGGAGCCGTTTTTATGGACAAGCCGTACTGCTCGCCGTGATACATTTTTATTCTCTTGTTTACATTTGTAAGACCGATGCTCTTGCCCGAAGAGGTATCGTTGCGCCTGAGCTTTTCTTCAAGCTCCGCAAGCCTTTCGGGGGTTATTCCGCTGCCGTTGTCCGAAACGTCGATAACAACGCAGTCGTTGTGATAATATACCTTTATGTCGATATGTCCGTTGGACTTGCAGCCCTCGATGCCGTGGACGAATGCGTTCTCCACAACGGGCTGTATCAGCAGGGGCAGTATCATATAATCCTTGGAGACCTCGGAATAAATGCTGTAGGAAACTCTGTCGCCGAATCGTGCGGTCTGAAGCTCCAGATAGCTGTTTGTGAACTCCAGCTCGGAGCGGAGCGTTACCTCGCCGTCCTTGAATTCAAGGCAGCGGCGCATGAACTTGCCCAGCTTCTTTACCAGGTCGGCGGTTTCCTTGTCGTTGTTGCAGTACGCCTTCATTCTTATGGTTTCAAGGGTATTATACAGGAAGTGAGGATTTATCTGGCTGGCAAGGGCTTTGAACTCAGCCTCCATCTGGTCGAACTTGAATGCCTCGTTCTGGAGCTTTGCCTGATAGATATCGTCCATCATCTTCTGCATACTGGCGATCATCTGGTTAAGGTCGCTGTAAAGGTCGGCTATCTCGTCACCGCCCTTGTCGTTGAAGGTGACGTTGATATCGCCCTCCGCAACTGCGTGCATCTTCTCGCTGAGGAGCTTTATCCGACGTGAGAACACACTGGTGAAAAGTATGATTATCAGCAGGGAAAGTATGAGCATAAGTCCGCAGTAGCCGCCGTAAACCACAGAAAGCCTGCTGAGAGAGTAGTTTATGTAGGAGTTTGGAATGAGCATGACCAGCTGAAAATCCGCATTGTGGTTTATGGTGAAATTATTCAGCACCGTGTAGCCGTCATATCCCCAGAAGCCATAGTCATAGGTCTTGGAGATGTCGTTAACGTTAAGGTCATTGTCTCCCGACACGCTGTCGCCCTTGACTATCTCGGCAAAATCGCTGAAAAATGCCTTTCCGCCCACGCACATTACCGTTCTTATATGCTCGTCGGGCATGACACGCATGAGCCATTCATCGGATATGACCGCCACAGCCACAGCGGTAACGTTCTCGTTGGAGGTATCGGTTATCGCCTGAGCGCAGCCAAGATAATATTTGCCGTCCGTAGGGCTTTTGATAATGTCCCACACGGCTGTGCTTGGATCCTGTGCAGCGGAATTGTACCATTTCTGGGTAAGCACGCTTTCGTCCGCATAGATATAGTTTGAGTTATACACGAACTCGTTCCTGTTGATGAAAACGTATATGTTGCTCACCTGCGGGGAAGCCTGAACATACTGCACATGGATATTCTTGGCATAGAAATCATAATACTCGGACTTTTCCGAGGAGCGCTTTTCAAGGAAGCTTTTCAGCTCACCGCTGCCTGCAAACATACGCATTATGCTGTCAGTGGACTCCACCATATCCATGGTGCGGTAACGAATGCTGTTGGAGCTGCTGACAGTGCTGCTCAGTGTCTGATCCTTGATTATGGTACGCATATTCACCAGCAGCATTACGCTGGCTGCAAAAAGGGGAAGTATAACGATGAAAAACATCATTACCATCTGATTTCTTATGGGAAAGCTTTTAGTACCGTCTTTGATGATATTTTCCTCCTTTTGCCGCATATGTGATTTTATTTTAGCATATTTTGCTTTCTTTTTCAAGTGCAAATAAATAAAAAAGGCGTGATAAATTTACCACGCCTTACGCAGATATTAGAACCTGTCTTCATAAGAAATGTGTGCGGATTTTCGAGCATAATTTTGTT
>ERZ791815.1503-NODE-1503-length-13779-cov-7.335325_pt1 | contig 13779 bp, 8 predicted proteins | sample MGYA00510302_ERZ791815 | MGnify/ENA primary metagenome ERZ791815 (study PRJEB30046, sample SAMN00791995) | human gut metagenome | study: EMG produced TPA metagenomics assembly of the A metagenome-wide association study of gut microbiota in type 2... | reverse complement strand
ATATTGTCAATGCCAACGACAAGGATTTGGCACAACTCTTCACGGAACACTTTGCGGAAGCCATCCACCTTTCCATGCTGTCCCAAAATGATGATGTGAAAGCACAGTCCGCAGGAATAAAGATGTTCCATATCGCAATGACGATGGGATATGTCAAAAGAAACGTGCTGTATGAAAGCGCATCCAAGTCGGCAATATCCCAAACAATACCCTCTTGTACGGAAGAGGTATTATCCGGTTTTACCGCCACAGATACAATGCAAGGCGGCGCGTTCAGTACGACCGCGCAAGTTCCCGTTTTAAGGCTGTACCGTTTCCTTACCACTTTCACCGTACAGAGCGGCCCCGACAAGGGCAAGCCGCTATTGGACGGCAATGCCGTTTCCGACCGGGACTTCCTCCGTGCCGTCATGCGTGCCGACTATTCCACGATATACGGCAGTTGCGTGAAGGGCAAGATGCGCTGTGTCGCCATCCTGCTGTCCAAAGCATACTTCAAGGACTGGAAAGGTTACAGAGCATCCGCAGCCCGTTCCATGGGGCTGACACCCGAAAGCCTCGCCAAGTATAACGTGGAGAAAACCTTTATAGCGAAGCTCAAAGAACTGCTTCCCATGATAAAATAGTGACATAACCCACAGGTGGCTACAATTCACCACAACCCACAGACTTCCACAAACCGTTAAGCACCAGTTGTTTGACGGCTTTTTTCATGCGGTGTCATTTCACAGAATACCACAAATTCACAGGCTTTATTATTGCCCTACCTTTGACGCTACAAACTTAAAATCAGTGAATTATGACAGATAAGACAGAAATGGTACTGGTATCGCGCGACGAGCTTCAACAGCTTATCGGCGCAAGCGTGAGGTGCGCGTTTGAGGAATACCGGCAGGAACAGGCACCACAGGACACATCGGAGTATTACACCATCCGGCAACTGGCGGAGAAATGGGGCGTGAGCATAGCGACCATCTGGCGGCACGAGAAGCTGGGACACATCAAGGGGCAGCGGATAGGACGGCGTGTCCTGTTTCCCAAGGAACAGATAGACCGCATCAAGAGCCTGAAAGCTACCAACAGGAAGGCTGACAAGAACGCCAAGGAATAATTTGCAAGACGCACAACAAAAACATCAAGGCTTATGAAGAATTTGAAACAGCTTGTTTTGCCGTGCTACAAATTGGAGATGGCAATGTCCGTGGAGGCATGGTACTTCCTGCACGGGAGCACGGACGGGATATGCAACCTTACCTATCTTCTTTCCCTCTTGTCGAAGATAACAGTATCGGAAGTACAGAACACCAAACGGGGATTGGGCTATGCCGTCCATCCCGGACAGGCGGACGGCTCCATGCTGGTACTGGCCAAGGAATGGGGCATCGGGCGCAAGGCGGTGTCCCGTCTGTTGGAGGATTTCTCGGAACGCGGGCTAATCCGTGTTGATTCCAATCCCGTGACTTCCATCATAGACATGGTGTGCGTGAAGTCGTGGATGATAGCAGGACGGCTCATTGAGAATCCGGCATATCGCCAGACGGTCAAGGCATACGAAGGTGTGCGGATATTCCTTTTCAACGGGCAACAATTAGAGACCTTGCGCCGCAGTTCGGCAAGGAAAAAGAAAGAAAAACCGACAGAAGAAACGCCAGAGGAAACGGATGGCTTACCGTCCATGGATTTGACCGGTTCCAATCCTATTATAGAAGGTACAGGAACAGCGAAAACCGAAACGGCAGCAACAACTGAAAGCGAAGTGGAAAGCACTGTGGAAAATGCCGTTGTGGATACCGACAACACACCAGTTTTAGAGGATGGCAGTACCTTATCCGGCTCACGGGAGTGGAAACAACCACAGGAATGAAGCGGCAGGAATGGCGGGCGATAGCATTTAAGAGGGATAATTTTTAGGGCTGGCAAGTTAATGTTTTCGTCCACGAAAACCACGCCACCAATGGCGACCCGGCCACACGGGAAACGGCAAGTCCGGATTACAGCCCTAAAAAACAGAACGGTTTAACGGATAAAAGAAAGCGGATATGACATATCAGGAGAACAGGAACAAGGGAGGCCGCCCCAAGGCGGTGAAAGGCAAGGCGCGGACAAAGACCATATCCACACGGCTCACGCTTGCCGAGTGGAAAGCGGTTATGAAACGGATTACAGATGCAGGCAAGAAACCGTCGCACTTCCTGCGCGAACTGTTACTGCACGGCAAAGTCGTGGCGGCACGGACACAGGAGGACAGGCAGCAGATAAGGATGCTGGAGGGAGGATGCAACAATCTGAACCAACTGACGAAGATGGCGCACCAGCAGGGCTTTTCTCTTTTGAAAGGCAAAATCATGGACTTGCTGGACGAGTTCAACAAAATCATCGGGAAGATATGATGGGCGATTTGAAAAAACGGGCGAGCTTCGCCAGAGTGGTGAACTACGTGAACAACCCGAAAAAGGCAAGGATCATCGACAGCAAAGACGTGAGGCTTGATGACAATGCCACCATCGCAAGAAGTATGCAGGGGCAGGCGGACGACAAGCCGGGGCGCAAGCTGAAAAATCCGGTGTACCATATCTCGCTGGACTTCGCACACGAGGACGCACCAAAGCTGACGGATGCTCTGATGGTCGAAATCGCCCGTGAGTATATGCGGCGCATGGGCATAACGAACACCCAGTACATCGTGTGCCGCCACACCGACAGGGAACACCAGCATCTGCATATCGTGGCCAACAGGGTGGACAATGACGGGAACACCATCAGTGACAGCAATGATAATGTGCGTAATGTAAAAGTATGCAAAGCACTCACGAGGGAATATGGACTGCACTTCTCCAAAGGCAAGATGAACGTGAAGCGTGACCGTCTGCGTGGCAAGGACAAGGTGAAATACCAAATCTATGATGCCGTCAAAGCCGCCTTACCCCATTGTAACTGCTGGTCGGATTTGTGCGATAGACTGGCAAAACAGGGTATCGGGGTGAATTTCAAATACAATAAAAATGAAGGTAAAATCCTCGGAGTGTCGTTTACGAAGAATGAAATCTCGTTCAGCGGCTCACGGATAGACCAGAGCATGAGCTTTTATAAGTTGGACAGGCTCTTCGGGAGCCAAATTGCAGAGGGTATGGAATGGAAGCCCCGTGTGCAAGAACAGCCGCAACCGATCCGGCAGGATGTGGAATCTCACAACAATACGGGTGATACTTTTATAAAAGAGTCATCATCGATTAAAACGGAAGCGGACGGCAACGGTAGCGGTTCTGCTGAACCCGGTTCAAACATAGTTCAAGTGACCATTGACGCACTCATGGAGTTGTGCGTGCAGCCGCACCAAGCCAAGGTCTCATCCGGTGGTGGAGGTGGAGGAAACGAAAGCGGCTGGGGTGAGAATGACAACGAAAAGGACAAACATAAACCAAGAAGGAGAAAAAGATGAAGGACAACAAGCAGAACTTAACCGACCTTATCGGGGCATTGGCAGTGGACATCGAGGACGTCAAGAAAAAACTGGACGCAAAGGACAGTTCGGACAAGAACGAGGCATTGAAAAGGCTGGAAGCGAAGCTGGAGCCTGTTATACGGTTCTTCAATGGCAATGCACCGGAAAATGTCAATGCCATTTTCGGAAGCAAGGAAGCCATCGAGGAATACAAGCAATCAATAGGTGATGAAGCGGTAGCAAGTCTGCGGTTATACACCGAAGCCAACGAGAAGGATATGCGCAAATATGGAATTCCCACTATCAAGGAACAGCTCAACAAGATATTGGAAAGGCTGACAAGCCACATTGAGAATGACAAACTGGCTTCGGAAAAGTCACGCCAAAAGCAAAGTGCCATATCGGAACTATGGCAGATAATCCGCCCGGACAAGGCAATAAGCGCAATAAGGCAGTTATGGAGCAAAGTTCCCGATGGCTGGCACAAGAACCCTTACGCATGGGCTGGTATCGGTTGTACACTCGTATTCTTTGCCTTGTTTATTGTCAGTTGGGTACAATGGCATGACTACCGGGAAGAAAACAGGCGGTTGAGAACGGTTGCAGACAAACACCATGTGACTACAATCATGCTTAACGAGTTGCACCCGGAACTGGCCGTGACCGTAGGGGCTTACGAGAAACTGGTGGATGTTGTCGGCGTGGATTCCACTCTGGCCATATTCAACAGACAGGTCAAGACAGTGAGAGAAGAAGATAATCAATCCAAACGACAAAAATAAAGTGAATGGCATCTATCAAAGTAAAATACCGTCCTTCCACCGCAAGCGGCAGGGAGGGCAGCATATATTATCAGGTAATCCACGGGCGCATAGTCCGCCAAGTCAAGACGGACTACCGCATATTTGACACGGAATGGGACAAAAGAACTTCCCTTGTAAAAATCCTGCCCGAAATCGGCGAAAACAGGAAACGGTACCTCCGTGAGGTGGTGGAACATATCGACTGGGACACCAGACGGTTGAAAGCCATAGTCGCCCAATGCGACAGGCAGGGAGGAATTTATTCCGCTGACAGCATCATCGAGAAATTCAACAGACAAACAGGCGAACAATCGCTGTTCAGTTTCATGCAGGGCATCATAGGACAGTTGAAGCAGCTTGGCAAAGTCCGCACATCAGAAACCTATACGGCGGCATTGGCCAGTTTTATGAAGTTCCGTGAGGGGCAGGACATTCTCTTGTGCGAAATGGACGGTAGCACAATGATGCTTTACGAGGCCTGGCTCAAAGGCAATGGCATCTGCCCCAACACGGTTTCCTTCTATATGCGCATACTCCGTGCCGTTTACAACCGTGCCGTGGAAAAGGAGCTGACGGAACAGAAGCATCCTTTCAAACACGTTTACACGGGCATCGGGAAGACGGTAAAACGCGCCATCCCGTTGAAAGCCATCAAACATATCAAGGAACTTGACCTGACCCTGAAATCGCATCTGGACTATGCAAGGGATATGTTCCTCTTCTCCTTTTATACCCGTGGTATGTCATTCATTGATATGGCCTATCTGAAAAAATCGGATTTGAAGAACGGAACCATCACGTACAGGAGAAGAAAGACCGGGCAGCAGCTCACCGTCAAGTGGGAGAAGTGCATGGAAGACATTATAGCCAAGTACGGCGAGAATACGGCTACCCGTTACCTCTTGCCTATAATCACCAACCCATGTTCCGATGAACGGACACAATACCGTAACGCTATCTGTCGCATCAATGTGGCATTGAAGGAAGTTGCCGGTCTGGCAGGATTGAACATACCGCTGACTATGCACGTTGCCCGGCATTGTTGGGCGAGCGTTGCCAAAAGCAAGAACATCCCTCTTTCAGTCATCAGCGAGGGCATGGGTATCGACCTTGTGGCCAAAACTGAATTGGGTGACTATTGGGCTATCCAGTGTAAATGCTATGCTGAGAATACAATCATAGATAAACCTGCTGTAGATTCATTTCTCGCCACTTCCAGCCGCACGTTCACAAACGAGGTAACATTCCAAACAGTCCGTTTTTCAAATCGTATTTGGATTTCAACCACAAACCATTGGGGAACTAATGCAGAAGAGGCTATCCGAAACCAGGAACCACCTGTTACGCGCATCGGTATGGCAGACCTTGATTCATCTCCTGTGGACTGGCAAAAGCTGATGGACGGTCTAACCGGTAATTCTGCACTGGTGGAGGGTAAGAAGCCTCGTGAACACCAATTGAATGCCATATCAAAAGCATACGTTCATTATATGGCAGATAGCAACGAGAGGGGCAAGCTCATTATGGCTTGCGGTACAGGTAAGACCTACACTTCGCTGCTCATTGCGGAACAGTTGTTTGGCAACAAAGGCTTGGTGCTGTTCATGGTTCCGTCCATCGCCTTGTTGGGGCAGTCGCTCAACGCATGGTCGGCAGATGCGAAGAAACCCATTAAGGCTGTCTGTATTTGTTCCGATTCCAAAGCCTCACGCAAGACCACCAAGGGATCTGATGATACGGACGACAGCGTGGTTGACCTTGCCGTACCGGCATCCACCAATCCACAATCCATCGCATCACAACTAAATAAATATCGGAATCATGACGGCTTGGTAGTCGTGTTCTCCACATACCAATCCATAGATGCCGTTTCTGCTGCTCAACAGGAGATATTATCCAAGACAAACGGAGAATACGGCGTATTTGACTTCATCATCTGTGACGAGGCACACCGTACTACCGGCGTAAAAATAGCCGAAAGGGATGAGAGCAACTTTATCAAGATACATTCCAATGAGAATGTACAAGGCCGGAAACGCCTTTATATGACTGCCACACCGCGTTTGTATGGGGAATCTGCCAAGATAAAGGCATCGGAAAAGGATTGCATTCTCTGCTCGATGGATGACAAAACCATTTATGGAGAGGAATTTTATCGCGTGAATTTCTCATACGCCGTTCAAAATGGCTTATTGACGGATTACAAGGTACTTGTCCTTACCGTTAGTGAAGATGATGTGCCTGCCAACATAAAACAAGACATCACCAATTCTACAACCGAACTGAATTTTGACGACACATCCAAGCTCATTGGAGTAATAAACGGATTGTCAAAAATGATACAGGGCGACGACCATCGCACATGGGATGCCGACCCACGCATGATGCGCCGTGCCGTGGCGTTCTGTTCAGCCATAGGTAACGAAACAAAAGCCGGAACGTCAAAATATGTAGCATCGGTGCTTCCGAGAATATCCAAGAAATACGAAGAAAATCTTGATTCAGAAAGCCTTTCGCATACCGTTTCAGTAACGACACGGCATATAGATGGTTCTATGAACTCGCAGGAGCGTAATGGAATCCTGCAATGGCTGGCGGAAGAATCAGACAATGAACGTGAATGCCGTGTTGTAACCAACGTGCGTTGTCTGTCCGAGGGTGTGGATGTGCCGTCTCTCGATGCCGTATTGTTTCTTTCCGCCCGTAATTCGCAAGTGGATGTGGTGCAGTCGGTTGGCCGTGTGATGCGTACATTTCACAAAGGGCAATCCGATGAAAAGAAGTATGGATATATCATCATCCCTATTGTAGTGCCATCCGATATTTCGGCGGAGGAAGCTCTTGACAACAACAAGACATTCGATGTGGTGTGGGCTATCTTAAACGCGCTCCGTTCACACGATGATCGTTTCAATGCGATGGTAAACAAAATAGCCCTCAACAAGCAGAAACCAAACACTCAGACTGGTACACCGTCTGTCACCATAGGCCGACCGGGATTGGGTGCAAATGATGGAGAAGCAGAAGTACAACAAATTGAGAATGCAGAAATTGCCAAACAGTTGGAACTTCGTTTCGGTGAGATACAGGATGGTATGTATGCCAAACTCGTGGAAAAGTGCGGTGACCGTCTTTATTGGGAGAATTGGGCAAAAGAGGTCGGTCTTATTGCGCACAAATTTATTGAGCGTATTTCCAAACTCATTCAGTCCGGTGTACACAAAAAGGCATTCAATGAATACCTGAAGGGATTGCAGCGTGACCTGAATCCATCAGTAGATGCTGCCCAAGCCATTGAAATGCTGGCACAGCATATTATTACCCGACCAGTATTTGATGCTCTGTTTTCTGATTACCAGTTTGTCAATAATAATACCGTGAGTCGTTCCATGCAACGTATGATAGACCTATTGCAAGAACAGGCTTTTGAAAAAGATACCGAGGTGTTGGAAAGATTCTATCGTTCGGTAAAGACCAATGTAGGCGGTATTGATAATTTGGAAGGTAAGCAGACAATCATAAAGAACCTCTATGAAAAGTTTTTCAAAGGTGCGTTTCCGCTTACAGTGGAGAAACTGGGCATTGTTTATACACCGGTGGAATGTGTGGATTTCATCATCCGTTCAGTGGACGACATTCTTAAAGCAGAGTTCAAGACATCTCTAACCGAACAGAATGTACATATCCTCGACCCATTTACCGGAACCGGCACCTTCATTACTCGTTTGTTGCAATCCGGCCTTATCCGTCCTGAGGATATGGAGCGCAAGTATCAGAATGAAATCCATTGCAATGAAATTGTGCTGCTGGCCTATTATATTGCCGATGTGAACATTGAATCGGTATTCCATGACATTACCCATCGGGAAACTTACCTACCATACAGTGGTATCTGTCTGACCGATACGTTCCAGTTGGCAGAGAAGAAACACAACGAACTTTTCACGGAGTTCTTTCAAGACAATTCCAAACGAGTGAAAAAACAGATGGCTACGCATGTGAGGGTGATTGTAGGGAATCCACCATATTCTATCGGTCAGAAATCGGCTAATGACAATGCACAAAATACTGTATATCCAGCTATGGAAAAGAGACTGAGTGAAACTTATACAAAAAGAAGTTTAGCAGGACTCAGTAAATCAACTTACGATAGTTATGTGAAAGCATTTCGGTGGGCTTCTGACCGTATTCCACAAAATGAAGGAGGTATTGTAGCATTCATAAGCAATGGTGCATGGCTTGACGGTATCGGTCAAGATGGTATGCGCAGATGTATAGAGGAAGAATTTACATCTGTTTATGTACTGAATTTGCGTGGAAATCAGCGCACTTCCGGAGAATTATCCCGTAAAGAGGGTGGCAAAATTTTTGGCAGCGGTTCTCGTACTCCTATCGCTATAACTTTCCTTGTCAAAAATCCGGCAAAGAAATGGCAAAAGGCAGTTATTCATTATCATGACATAGGTGATTACCTCACTCGTGAGCAGAAGCTCAAACTGGTAAAAGATTTCCGTTCCATTTCTTCGCAGAAATTGGAATGGCAGATTATTACGCCTAATGATAAGGCTGATTGGATAAATCAACGTGATGGGGTATTTGATAATCTAATACCACTGTTTGATAAAAAAGGTGTTGGCGTTTTTAATCATAATGGACCAGCAGTAGCCACAGGTCGAGATGTTTGGGTTAACAATTTTTCTAATTCGCAATTGGACGACAATATTAATTGCTTGATTAATAATTACAATGCTCAATGCCGCGAATTTCAAACAATTAAATCACAAGAAAAGGCGTTGTCTGTCGAATCATTCATAGATACTGATACAACTAAAGTAAGTTGGACTCGTTCATTAAGAAATTTCTTGTCGCGTGGAACTTTACTAAAGTTTGAAAGAGAAAGACTTATGGAATGTTCGTATAGGCCATTCTGTGTGACAAACTTATATTATTCTCCAAGTCTGATAGAAAGCCCAGGACAATGTAAGGATTTGTTCCCGCTGAATACGGATAGGATTATTTTATGCGTAAATGGAAAAGGTTCTAATAAAGATGCTTCAACTATAGTTACCCATTATATTCCTGATTATCAATTGCAATTTAATTGCCAGTTCTACCCATTATATTGGTATGAGGAAAACAAGAATCCCCAAGCTACACTTTTTGATGATGCGGAAACAGACAAATATATTCGCCGGGACGGAATAACCGACTGGATTCTGAAAGAAGTCCGTAGCCGTTTCGGAGGTTCAAAAGCCATTACCAAAGAACACATATTCTACTATGTGTATGGGCTGCTTCATTCCAAGCAATACCGTGAACGATTTGCCGATGATTTGAAGAAGTCATTGCCACGCATCCCCATTGTGGATAGTGTACAGGACTTCATGTCCTTTTATAAATCCGGAAAAGAACTTGCTGACCTGCACCTGAACTATGAACAAAGCATAAACGAGCAGGCTGTTGGGCGAGATGGAGATTATCTGTTTTTCGCAGCAATGCCAATGATTGCCCATCGTGCTTGTGGTGTCAGAGTAAATGGCGATATGGACATTTGGCAAAACAATTGGACGAACGAAACCTACCAATACTTTGCCGTTGATAAAATGAGGTTTGCCAAAATTCGTGACGAAAATGGAAAGCTCGTTGCTGATAAGGCACGCATCATCTATAATGACCATATTACCATTGAGAACATTCCGCTCAAAGCATACGAATATGTCGTTAATGGTAAATCCGCTATCGAGTGGATAATGGAACGCTATGCCATCACCATCGACAAAGCGTCCCAAATCAAAAATAATCCAAACGACTGGTCACGAGAACACGAACAACCCCGTTATATCCTTGACCTTCTTCTATCGATTATTATGCTCTCTTGCCAAACAGTAGATATAGTAAACACTTTGCCAAATTTAAAATTTGATTTATAATCAATAACACAAAATAGCCTATAAGTTGTCATCTATAGGCTATTTTTATATGGTTATGTAGTTTTTTCTTTTGACTGTAGTTCATTGCAAATTTGATTAAAAAGAGAATCATCAAAAGGTTTATTGATTATTTCTTGTGATACGAAAGTGTAAAAAGTGAAAAATTTATGATAAACCTCGTACAGTATTTCTTCTGGAGCTACTTTTTTCCTACATCTCTGCAGATAACTATAATAATCCTCAATCAATTTCTTTAAATGGATTTTACCCGTTTTAAAGTAGGTGGCATATGAGATGAGAGTATCCAATTCTATTACAACAAGTGGATAAATTTTTGTTTTTACATCGCATTTTTTTAATTGGCTTTGTAGAGCATCATTTAGAATATAGCTCAAACCAGGAACACATAACAAACTGTCATCTAAAACTAATATTGGATATATTCGTGGATGTTTTGGTAATTTCTTATCCCATATAAAGTTTCTTGCATCAATTGCTTTTATGTGTTCAACTAGTTGGTCAACACCAACTTTTCTAACAAGCTTCTTGTTTAATTCATCTCCTATCTTATTGTAATCCTTACTATTTAGGATATCTTTATTTATCTTGATGTCTTTATTCTCAAATAAAAAAATATTATTACCATCACGATGGTAGAAATCTGGCTCTTTATCTTTTTTAGGGAATAATTTCTTGCAATCATCACCAGTTAATTTTATACCTCGTTGTTTATAAAGTGTATTCTTTACAAATTTATAAAATAAATATTTTTCAGAAAATTCAGTCGTGATATAAGTTGGAAAACCTTTTATTTTTACCGAATTATCAAACGACGCATTTATTTTATTAAATTCAAAATAAACGCTTCTATAAAGGTGATTTATACAGAATATAGCGTTAATCGGCAAGAATGTTTGTTTGTCAATTTCAATCAATGGGTAAGTCTTGAAAAATGTGTAATCGCTGTTTTCGCTTGTTGGAATAACATAGTCGGCACTAAAAGAATGAGCGTGCAAATAATTATATCCTTCAAGTCTTTCGTTTAGTTTAATTACGGGGAATTTATCATTTTCATTTTGCAGCGGATATAATATTAATTGTATTACATTATATAGATACTGCGTCCAACTTTGAAAGCCATTGTTTTTCAGAAATTGAGTAAGATGGGGTTGTAATTTTGATTTTTCACAAAACTTAAAGAAATAGTAGCCTTTAATAATCTGAAGAACAGAGATAAATTCTGATTTCAGATTTAGCCTCTCATGATTATTTATGAAATTACATACTAATGATTTTGCATAATAAAGATTGGTGAAATTTTTATTATCGTCAAATTCTTCCAATACATTTGTTTCACTTATATTGCTATTTATTAGCAGTATAGCCTTAAATAGATATTGTTCTTGTGTCGTTTGTGGTAAAACATTTGTAAAGTTTGATATTGAGAATATCTGTTTTAGCAATTCAAGTCCTGTAGATTCGGAGAGGATGAAGTATGTGCGTGGTATTATATTTGTTGGGTCATTGAGGGTCTTGGCGTAATGATTGTTCATTATGTCTAATACACTTTTTACAAAATCATGGTTCTGTTTGCAAAAAAATGTTGTCACATAATTATTAAGAGTCTTGAACTTACCTCCAGAATATATTATAAATAAGGCAAAGCGTATCAGCCAATTCTTGTCTAATTCTTTTAAGTAGTCAGATATAGGTAGAGGCTCATCGCTAAATACCATTTCGTATGTTATATAAATATTCGGTTCAATTTTCATTATAAAAACATCTATTTAAGAGTTGACCATAAAGAAGTATTTTTCCAATCGCAATCAAATCCCATCGCAGCTATATCTATTGACGGAAAATCCGTCAACAGTTCCGAAAGTTTTTCGTTGAAGTTGTTGTTGGGAGAAACCGAAGAGAGAAAGTATCGGATTATACACAGTCGATAGTAGATTCGTTTCTTATCAGCTTTTGAGGTATCAATCCATGCGTTTTTAGTCTTTTTAGGTTCAGCAGGATTCAGCATAAAATCTCTGTTCCATACTCTCGCATGGTGACAACACATATTGCGGAGGTTGGCAAGTACCGTCAGCCACGAGACAAAAACCTGTGGTTTCAAACCGAAATAACCTGCAATGCGCTTCATTAGTTGGTTGCTGGCTATATTGGAATAGATGTAGTTCAAATTACCGAAGGACAACACTTCCGTTATCATCCATGCAGGAGGGTAGTCCTCAATAAAATTTTGTCGAAAATCTTCAATGTAATCTTCCTTGCTTGAAGCCAGTTCCTTGTCTATGATTGCCAATGTTTGATTAAATTTATCCGCATTGGCAAAGTATTCTGGTTTTGTTATCCAAAACTTGTCTCCCAATTCTTGGCATCCGACATTTGCCAATACGCTGCGAATGGCAACCTCTATTTTCTCTATTTCATTGAAAAGGAGTATGCGTAGTTTCTTGTCAAAGCGATAGAGAGTTAGGACTTGCTCAAAAGTTGTTCCCTCTTTTAGTACCAGCTCACTCTTAGGGCTTTTATAGAATGGGTAAATGTATGCAGACAAACGATGATAACCAATGTTCATCAAATAATTTTCCACCCTATGCTCATCTTTTATAAGCATCCCCCTTGATTTTAGTACTTGAACTATCTGTTCCGGAGAAGAGTACGGTTTGGCGAAACTTGTTTTCATATATGTATAATAAAAAAACGACCCGCCGATTTGAGCATTGTGAAGAGGCTTGGCAGGTTCTAATGGTGCAAAGGTAGTAAAAATGTTTGGAATAACCAAATAATCTGTGATATAATCACTCGAAAAACTTGAAACACAGATTGAATAGCTATATCTTCGCAAAACAAATCAGTATTCAATAAAGCATAAGTCAGAATTTCAATGTAATTACCACAAAGACTAAATATTGGTACTAAAATGATACTAAATTGCAAACTTGCTCTTATTGTATCATTGCAAACTGCATAATATCAGATTATTATAAAAATATGTATCTTGTAGTCCACCAGCTGAACAAGGTCTTAGTGAAACCTATTGAAAAAGCATGTCGATAAGACTTTCCTATATTGGTCGGCATAGTATAGGTGATGATCGGATTGTCTTTATCTTGATAGATCAGGGGAAATAAATCATCTTTGCACTTTGCGTAAACGTAGCTTATACTCCAAGTATTTGACAGATTCAACAATAGCCTGATACGATGTTCGGTAGTAGGTACTAAATTCGGATTCCCTTTAGCATAAGAGTATTCAGAGATATAGACAATAGCCGGATTCATGCTCTTATAAGGGATATCTCCCATTCTTTTTGAATAGGATAAAGAGGCTTGGTTCTTTTCAGAGAAAAGGTAACCCACCTTGATGGAGGGAAACAGATTGCGATATGTGCGTTTGTCACCTGCTATGTTATTGGAAATACATTTCACTTCATCCTCTTGTACCCGTATACCGCCATTTAATGTAAATTTCCTCCATTGCCATACATATTCTGCATAGCCTGCATAACCTATACCTTTATAAGTAAATAGCCCGCTTTTATCTTCTTTCTGCCATCCTTCTCCACTCTGATATGCGTAATACATTTGGTTGTTGG
>ERZ791815.1502-NODE-1502-length-13805-cov-4.310109_pt1 | contig 13805 bp, 17 predicted proteins | sample MGYA00510302_ERZ791815 | MGnify/ENA primary metagenome ERZ791815 (study PRJEB30046, sample SAMN00791995) | human gut metagenome | study: EMG produced TPA metagenomics assembly of the A metagenome-wide association study of gut microbiota in type 2... | reverse complement strand
CTGCAATGGCAGGGCTGGCAGCCTGCCTGCTGGGTGGCTGGGCCGCGATCACGCTGCGGGAGGTGGCGACATGCGCGGAACCGTGATTGACCCCGGCGCAAAGCCGGAACTTTACCGCCTGCCGGATACCCTGCAGGAATTGCAGCGCTTTATGGGCGGGTACGCGCAGCGCTGCCCGATCAGCAACCGGTTTGCCGCGCTGTTTTATCTGCCGCAGGCCGGGCAAAGCCTGCCGACCCGGCATTACAAAGGCCGCTGGTTTTATGGGCGGCTCTGCCTTGTGGGCTGGCGCAACGCCCGCATGACGGACCTGCCCATGCCGCTGGCCGAAGAACTTCTGCAAAAATTCACACCTGTGGAGATAACGCTATGAACGAATACGACGCCATCCGCGCTGCTTTTGCCCACAACCGCAAGGATGCCGAACTGCTGCTGCACGAAACCGTGCGCAGCATTCTGGCGGAGGCAACAAGCAGCAAGGTCAAACAACTGGAAAAGATCAGCCTGTGCTACAGCGCCGCAGACACCGGCGCCGCCCAGCGCAAAGCGCTGATCAACATGGAGGTAGAAGATTGACTGACTACATGATCTGCCAGAACCAGGACAACCACCTGCTGTACGCCTTAAAGCACGGCAGGTTCTGGTTCTGGGACAAACGCCAAAACAAATGGGTGCCCAGCGATTTTGCCGCCCAGCAGTACGCCAAGGCCCAGACCAAAGAGCCTGACCTGACGCAGGAAGACTGGCTGGGGTACTGCTTCGGCATCCTGATGGATGACTACGAGGTACCGGACGCTGTGGTAAAAGCCCTGCGCGCACTGCCCAACAAGGAGGAACCACCATGCAAAGTGAACACGACTGCCCCGAATGCGGATGCTGCTGTGACTATGGCCGCCCCTGCTGCCACGTTGGCGGAGGAAACATCGACCACCCAGGCGGATGCAAACAGCTGCCCGCCGGGCCCCTGCTCCCCTGCGGATGCTTCCGGTGCAATGTCAAACCCGTCCGGTGCGGAAACTGCCTGTTCGGCTCCGGCGTTTGATTACAGCGTGCTGGATGAGCAAACGGTCAACGACCTGCACCTGGCCGAACAGATGTACACATCGGGACGCAAGCTGGCCGAAATGGGCCTGCGCCGCATGGCTGACGGCGTTTCCATTGCGCACGACGCGCTGTGCGTCACCATTGCGACAAAATGTCGCAATGGTAAGGGGGCGTTTTCCGACAGCGAAAAGACCTTCGGGGGCTGGTGCGAGAGTGTCGGTCTAAACCGCAAGGCGGCCGAGCGGCTGCTGCAGGTGGCAAAGCTGTTTGATTCCAGCAGCCCCCGCCAGCAGCAAGTGCTGGAAGAGCTTTCCCCTTCTTTATTATATGCTGCCGCCAAGCCCGGCGCCCCCGCCGACCTGGTGCAGGCCGTCAAATCCGGCGACATTACCACCCACAAGCAATACCAGGAACTGTTAAAAGAAAACCAGCAGCTGCGCGCCGACCGGGTGAACGCCCTCAATGCCGCAGCCGCCGCCGAAGCCGCCCGCGATGCCGCCCTGGCCGATGTTGACGGCCTGCATGAGCAGAACCGCCAGCTGCAAGCCGCCGCCACCGGTGCCCAGGAAAGCTACCGCACCGCCCACAAAAACGAAGATTCCGCCCTGCGCCGCGCCACCGAAGCCGAGCAGCGGGCAAAGGAAGCGGAAAAGCAGCTGGCCGGTGCCCGCCAGGTTGCTGATGCCGCCCGGATGCGTGCCGACAAATACCAGCGGGAAGCCGAAGCCGCCAAAGCGCAGCCGGTGGCCGCCGCTGTGGACGAGGATGAGATCAACCGCCGTGCCCACACCCTGGCCGATGAACTGACCGCCCCTTTGCGCAGCGAGCTGGAAGCCGCCAAAGCTGCCGCCGCCACACCGGAACAAATCGAGCTGGACACCCGCAACGCCTATGACAGCCTGCTGCTGGCCGGGCGCGCCATGCAGAACGCCTGGAAGTCCGTCAAGCCGCAGCTGGCCAAGCTGCCGCCGGACACCCGCGCCGGGGCCATCAACCAGCTGACCAACACCCTGACTGAAATTCAAACGGAGGCAATAAAATGTCTGTAAAAATTGCGGCTCTGGAAGCCGAAAACGTAAAACGCATCAAGGCGGTTGCCCTCACGCCCTCCCCCACCGGGCTGACCATTGTGGGCGGCAACAACAACCAGGGCAAAACCAGTGTGCTGGATGCCCTGGCCTGGGCCCTGGGCGGCGAGAAGTTCCGCCCTACCGCCGCAGTGCGGGACGGTGCCCTTGCCCCGCCCCACCTGAAAGTGATCCTGTCTAACGGCGTTGTGGTGGAGCGCAAGGGCAAAAACAGCAGCCTGACCGTGACGGACCCCACCGGCCAGCGCAGCGGCCAGCAGCTGCTGAACGCTTTTGTGGAGCCGCTGGCGCTGGACCTGCCCCGCTTTATGCAGGCCAGCGATAAAGACAAGGCCGACACCCTGCTGAACATCATCGGTGTGGGGGATGCTTTGACCGGCCTGGACCGGGAGATCAAAGCCCTGTACGACCGCCGCACCGTGATCGGCCAGATCGGCGCCCAGAAACGCCACGCCGCCGAAGAGCTGACCGAATACCCGGACGCCCCGTCCGAACCCGTTAGTGCCATTGAGCTGATCCAACAGCAGCAGGAGATTTTGCTCCATAACGCCGACAACCAGCGCCAGCGCGACCGCCTGACCGAGATTACCCACGCCAAGCACCGCGCCATGGATGAGCTGACCCGCCTGGACGAGCAGCTCAAAAACCTGCAGGAACGCCGCAGCCAGCTGATGGAGGAATACAATGCCGCCTGCGTACAGGAGAAAGCCGCTACCAAGACCGTGGCCCAGCTGCAGGATGAATCCACCGCAGAGCTGGAGCAGAGCATCCGCAATGTGGAAGAGATCAACCGGCAGGTATCCGCCAACCTGGCAAAATCCAAGGCTCAGGACGAAGCCGAGCGCTATGCGCAGGAATACACCGCCCTGACAGAGCAGATCAAGGCAAAGCGCACCGCCCGCATGGACCTGCTGAACGGCGCAGACCTGCCCCTGACCGGCCTGAGTGTGGAGGACAGCAGCCTGACTTACAACGGCAAGCACTGGCAGGACATGAGCGGCAGCGACCAGCTGCGGGTGGCCACCGCCATTGTGCGCCGCCTGAACCCCGACTGCGGCTTTGTGCTGCTGGACAAGCTGGAACAGATGGACCTTGCCACCCTGGCGGAGTTCGGCAGCTGGCTGCAGGCCGAAGGATTACAGGCCATCGCCACCCGCGTTTCGACCGGCGGGGAGTGCCAGATCATCATTGAGGACGGCAGGGTAAAAGACGCCGAGGAACCACCCGCCCCAAAAGCATGGACGAAAGGAGCGTTCTGAAATGAGCAAATACGCAATCACATCCGGCACCATTGCCGCGCCGGTCAAAACCGTTCTGTACGGGCCGGAGGGCATCGGCAAAAGCACTTTTGCCGCCCAGTTCTCCGCCCCGGTATTCATTGACACCGAGGGCGGCACCAAGCGGCTGAACGTTGCCCGCCTGCCCGCGCCCACCAGCTGGGCCATGCTGCTGGATGAAGTTGCCGAGGTCAGCCGCGGCAATGTGCCCTGCGGCACCCTGGTGATCGACACCGCCGACTGGGCCGAACGGCTCTGCATTGACGCCGTCTGCACCCGCGCCAAGGTCAAGGGCATTGAGGATTTCGGGTACGGCAAGGGCTATACTTACGCGAAAGAAGAGTTCGGCAAGCTGCTGGATGCCCTGGAAGAGGTGCTGAACACCGGACACAACGTGGTGGTTCTGGCCCATGCTGCCATCACCAAGTTTGAGCAGCCCGACGCCGTTGGCAACTATGACCGCTGGAGCATGAAAACCAGCAAACAGGTAGCCCCTCTGCTGCGGGAATGGTGCGACATGCTGCTGTTTGCCAACTACAAAACCGTGGTAGAAAAGGCCGGCAGTGCCCTCAACGCCAAGAACAAGGCCAGCGGCGGGCGGCGGGTTCTCTACACCAGCCACCACCCCTGCTGGGATGCCAAAAACCGCTTTGGCCTGCCGGAAGAACTGCCCTTTGAGTATGCCAGCATCGCCGCCTGCATCCCGGACCCGCACCCCGGCGCAGCCCCCGCGCCGCGCCCCATCATGGCAGAGGATGCTCCCGCCCCCAAGCCTGCACCGGTGCCGGTTCCCGCTGCACCTGCTGCACCGCCTACCGTGCCTGCCGGGATCTCCGCCAGTGATCTGCAGGCGCAGGGCGTGCCGACCGCCCTTGCCCAGCTGATGGCCGCCAATAATGTGACCCCGGAGGAACTGCAGACCGTGGTCGGCCAGCGCGGGTACTTCCCCGCCGATATGCCGGTCAAGGATTACCCGGCTGATTTCGTCAGCGGCTGCCTGGTGGCCGCCTGGCCCCAGGTGCTGGAGATGATCTGCACCAACCGCGATGTACCGTTTTAACAAATACAAAGGAGATTTACCCATGGCTGAATATATGAACAACATGCCGGATGCTGCCCTGGACTGGGACAGCGAGGTTACCAACGAACAGCGGGAATTTGTGCTGCTGCCTGCGGGCAATTACCTGTTTACCGTGCAAAGCTTTGAGCGTGCCCGCTATGAGGGCAGCGCCAAGCTGCCGCCCTGCAGCATGGCCAAGCTGACCATTACCATCCATGGCGGCGACAAAGGCGAAACCACCGTCACCCACCGCCTGTACCTGCACACCAAGACCCAGGGCCTGCTGGGCGCCTTTTTTGAGAGCATCGGCCAGTGCAAGCGCGGCGAGACGTTCCGCCCCCGCTGGAACGAAATTGTCGGTGCGCAGGGCATGTGCCGCCTGGGCGTGCGGGAATACACCAAGCAGAGCGGCCCCCACGCCGGTGAGACCGGGCAGGCCAACGAGATCGAAAAGTTCCTGCCCCGCCCCGAACCCACCGCCGCCCCCAGCACCGGGTGGAAGCAGGGAGCTTTTTAAGTTAGGAGGTAGGAGTTAGGAGTTAGGAGTGAAGGTGCGGCTTACGCCGCATTTTTGAAATTATAAAAAGCCTAATATCTAAATCGTGCGCGCACGCGCACTCCAATAACTCCTAACTCTTCACTCCTCACTAACACGGAAAGGATACTTATGCCCAACACAAACTCTCTCCCCCTGCGCCCCTATCAGCAGCGGGCGAAAGAACAGATCCATACAGAGTGGGAACAGGGGCGGCTGCGCACGCTGCTGGTGCTGCCCACCGGCACCGGCAAAACCATTGTGTTTGCTGCCGTGGCCGAAGACCAGGTGCGCGCCGGGGACCGGGTGCTGATCCTGGCCCACCGCGGCGAACTGCTGGAACAAGCCGCCGACAAGCTGCAAAAATCAACCGGCCTGGGCTGCGCGGTGGAAAAAGCCGAACAATCCTGCCTGGCCAGCTGGTACCGCGTTGCCGTTGGCAGCGTGCAAAGCCTGCAGCGCCCCCAGCGGCTGGAAAAGTTCCCCCACAATTATTTCAGCACCATCATCATTGACGAAGCCCACCATGCCGTGACCGACGGCTACCGCCGCATTCTGGACTGGTTCCCCGCGGCCAAGGTCCTGGGCGTAACGGCCACGCCGGACCGCGGCGACCTGCGCAATCTGGGCGAGGTGTTCGACAGCCTGGCCTATGAGTACAAACTCACCGATGCCATCCGGGACGGCTTTCTGTGCCGCATTATGGCGCAGACCATCCCCCTCAGGCTGGATATTTCCACCGTGGGCATGTCCGGCGGGGACTATGCCGTGGGCGAGCTGGGCAGCGCCCTGGACCCTTATCTGGACCAGATCGCCGCCGAAATGGCGCACTACTGCAAGGGGCGCAAAACCGTTGTCTTTCTGCCTCTGATCAAGACCAGCCAAAAGTTCCGGGATACCCTGAACCGCCACGGATTCCATGCTGCCGAGGTCAACGGCCAGAGCACCGACCGCGCCCAAGTCCTGGCAGATTTTGACGCCGGAACCTACAACGTGCTGTGCAACAGCATGCTGCTGACCGAAGGCTGGGACTGCCCCAGTGTGGACTGCGTTGTGGTGCTGCGCCCCACCAAGGTGCGCAGCCTGTACAGCCAGATGGTGGGCCGTGGCACCCGCCTGCACGAAGGCAAAAAGGACCTGCTGCTCCTGGATTTCCTCTGGCTGACCGACCGCCACGAGCTCTGCCGCCCGGCCGACCTTGTGTGCGAGGACCACGCCGTTGCCCAGCAGATGACCGATAACCTGGCTGCCGCCGCCTGCCCGGAGGACGTGGAGGAAGCCGCCCGGCAGGCCGCCGAAGACGTGGTGGCCCAGCGGGAGGAAGCCCTTGCCAAGCAGCTGGAAGAACAGCGCCGCAAGCGCGCCCGCCTGGTGGACCCGCTGCAATACGAAATGAGCATCCAGGCCGAAGACCTGGCCGGTTATGTGCCCGCCTTTGGGTGGGAAGCCGGTCCCCCCAGCGCCGAGCAAACCGCCGCGCTGGAAAAGCAGGGCATCTGCCCCGATGCGGTGGAATCCGCCGGCAAAGCATCCCTGCTGCTGGACCGGCTGAACAAGCGCCGGGATGAGGGATTAACCACCCCCAAGCAGATCCGCTGCCTGGAAAAATACGGCTTCCAGCATGTGGGCACCTGGAGCTTCAACGCCGCCAAGCACATGATCGACCGTATCGCCGCCTGCGGCTGGCGCGGCACCCCCAAGGGCGTGGACCCAAAGACCTATATGCCCTCTGCGGAAACAACCCCAATCTTTGACTTCGGATGGTAAACGGAATGGACAATGCAAATGATCTCAAGGAAGCCTTGGACTTTATCTCCCCGGCAAACTTGACCTATGAGGAATGGGTCACGGTGGGTATGGGGCTGAAAGAAGCCGGGTTCCCTGTTACCGCATGGGAGCAATGGAGTTCCCGCGATGGCAGCCGGTACCACAAGGGCGAATGTGCCCGCAAGTGGGAAAGTTTCCGCGGCAATCCCAAACCGATCACCGAGAACAGCATTTTCGCCCTGGCACGCAATCACGGCTGGCCGGGCCCCGCCGGGCATGAGCTAGACTGGAACGACGCGATCTGTGCCCCCGGTACCCGGCCGGACGGCGTTGTGGTGGATACCCGCTGGCTGGATGTGCAGGAGCTGAACATCCCCGAACAATGGGACCCCGCCGACCAGCTGCGCCGCTACCTGCAAGCCCTGTTTGAGCCGGAGGACCATGTGGCCTATGTGACCGAAAGCTACCTGCGGGATGACCGCTATGCCCCCACAAAAGGCTGCTGGGACCGCACCGCCGGTCAGCTGATGGACGAGCTTGCCCGCTGCGGCGGGGACATCGGCGCTGTGGTGGGCGATTACAACCCCGCCGCCGGTGCCTGGATCTGCTTCAACCCCGTGGAGGGCGGCCGCAGCAACAACAATGTGACCGACTACCGCTATGCCCTGGTGGAATGCGACAACATGGAGCTGGAAAAGCAGCAGGCCATTATCCGCCAGCTGGAACTGCCCTGCGCGGCCCTGGTGTACAGCGGCAGCAAAAGCCTGCACGCCATTGTGCGGGTCGGCGCGCCGGATTATACCGAGTACCGCCGCCGGGTTGACTACCTGTACGCTGCCTGCAAAAAAAACGGCCTGACGCTGGACGAAGCCAACCGCAACCCTGCCCGCCTATCCCGCATGCCGGGCATCCTGCGCGGCGGCAAAAAGCAGTACCTGCTGGAAACCAACACTGGCAAATCCTGCTGGGAGGAATGGAAAGACTGGTTTGAAGCCTGCACGGACGACCTGCCCGATACCGAAAACCTTGCCGATGACTGGGCCAGCCTGCCGCCGCTGGCAGATGCCCTGATTGAAGGAGTGCTGCGCCAGGGCCACAAAATGCTTCTGGCCGGTCCCAGCAAAGCGGGCAAAAGCTTTGCCCTGATCGAACTGTGCATCTGCCTTGCCGAGGGTGCCCCCTGGCTTGGCCGCTTTGCCTGTGCGCAGGGCAAGGTGCTTTATATCAATCTGGAACTGGACCGCGCCAGTTGCCTGCACCGCTTCAAAGATGTATACGAAGCCCTGCACCTGCCGCCCCGGAACCTTGCCAACATCGACATCTGGAACCTGCGCGGTGCCTCCGTCCCCATGGATAAGCTGGCTCCCCGCCTGATCCGCCGGGCTGCCAAGAAAGGCTACCTGGCCGTTGTGCTGGACCCGATCTATAAAGTCATCACCGGCGATGAAAACAGCGCTGACCAGATGGCCAAGTTCTGCAACCAGTTTGACCTGGTCTGCCGGGAACTGGACTGTGCCGTCATCTACTGCCACCACCACAGCAAGGGCGCGCAGGGCGGCAAGCGCAGCATGGACCGTGCTTCCGGCTCCGGTGTGTTTGCCCGTGACCCGGATGCCATGCTGGATATGACCGAGCTGGTCCCCACCGATGCCATCCGGGAGCAGCTGCACAACAAAGCGGCCTGCGCCGCAGCCAAAGCCCTGCTGGATACCCGCGGCCATGCCGATGCTTACGGCCCGGACGATGCCCTGAGCCGCAGCCGGATGCTGGCCATTGCCAAGGAACACCTGCCGCTGCCCGATCTGCACCGCCTGGATGCAGACACCGCGGCTGCCATCAAGCGCGCCGATGCCATGACCGCCTGGCGCATTGAGGGCACCCTGCGCGAGTTTGCCCGTTTTGACCCGGTCAACCTCTGGTTCGACTATCCCGTACACAAGCTGGACAGCGGCCTGCTGGAGGACCTGCAGCCAGAAAGCGATTACAAGCAGCTTGGCTCCCGCGGTGCCGCAAAGCGCTGGGGAGACAAAGATACTGCCGCCAAAAGCAAGCGTGCCGAACTGCGCACCGCCTTTGAAGCCTGCACCATGGATGGTAAAGTGACCATTTACAGCATGGCTGAATACCTGAACCTGAAGCCCGATACCGTGCGCCGACGCCTGAAATCCGACGGCGGATTTTGGATTGATGGCACCAGCGTGGGGCTGAAAGAGCCCGGAAGCAACGGATAATATTTCTTATATTTCACGGAAAATAGCCGCTATCCGTACCAAATACGGACGGAAAATAGCCTTATATATATAGTAAAAATCCGTCCGTGTGTTGGGGTATCCCAGAGGATGGGGCGTACACAGCCCCCATCCCTCCGGGAACCCACCCCAACACGTTGGCCACAAAAAAAGAACGAGGTGAAAATACATGCAATTTTTTATTCCCATGCAGCCGCCCACCACAACCCACAATGCCAAGCAGCTGCATGCCTTTATGCGCGGCGGAAAGCCCTGCGCCGTGTTGCACGACAGCCCGGAGCTGAAAGCCACCCGTGCCAAGCTGCACGCCTACCTGGCCCCTTATGCACCGCCTACCCCCTGCAGCGGCCCGGTGCGGCTGTTGGTCAAGTGGCTGTTTCCCACTGACGGCCGACACAATGACGGCGAGTGGCGCACCACCAAGCCCGATACCGACAACCTGGAAAAAGCCCTGAAAGACGAAATGACCCGCCTGCACTTCTGGTGCGATGACGCATTCGTGTGCAGTGAGGTGGTTGAAAAGTTCTGGGCCGATACCCCCGGCATTTTCATCAAGGTGGTGGAATTATGATGCCTGTTTCAAGCGGCATGCGGTTCGATACCGAAAACAGCCGGTGCATCCCTGCCGAACGGATGACGCCGGACGAATTGCGCCAGCTGCACCGCCTTGCCATTGAGCGCCGCCCCGAAGCCTGCCTTGGCTGCGGGCTGGAACATAATTGTTTTGTGTATGGGCATGAATGTGCCGTCATCCGCAAAGCATTGCGGCTGTTGGGAGGTGGGGCGGATGCCTGTCTTTGATTCCAACTGTCTTCACGTCATTAAGTGCCTGGCCCTTGTGTTTCTTGCGGCCCCCTGCGTGCTCTTTGCGGGCGGCATGCTGATCTGTGGGCTGTTGTGGTGCGGGCTGCACATCACCCGCGCCATGCACCTGCGGCTGCTGGGCCTGCCGCGGTGCGGGCGCTGCCGCTACTGGGCCACTGTGCAGTGCCCACTGTACGGCCGCAACACGCCAAGCGATTTTTGCAGCCGCGGCGAAAGGTGGGGTGATTGATGGATATTCTGCTTTCGATCATCGGCAGCGCTGTTCTGGCCGCGCTGCTGGCCGCCGCCTACACCGCCGGGCTCTGCGCCGGGAAAGCCGCCGCCCATCTGGACGAGGACGACGAACCGAAGATCTACATGGATCACACGCATGGAGGTGAGGCCGATTGACCTATAACGAGAAAGTCCAGTATCTCCAGCGCTACCAGCAAAGTCTGCGCCAGGAGCGGGAGCTTGAACAGGAGCTGCTCACACTGCGCAGCCAGGCTTGCCGCGTCACGCCGCTTCTTTCCTCCATGCCAACCGGCACTCCGGACGGCCAGGGCATCCCCCGTGCTGTGGAGCGCATCATTCAGGCGCAGCAAGAGCTGGAACGCCAGATTGCTATCTGTGCAGATACCCGCCGCGACATCATCACAATCATCAATCAAATTACCGATGCCCGCGATCAGGAAATTTTGCGCAGAAGATACCTGCTTGGCCAGCGCTTTGAACAGATCGCAGTGGAGATGCACCTGGAATACCGGTGGGTTAGGAGGAGGCATAAAAGTTCTATCTTATGTATTTTTCAATCACCTTGAATTGTCATCCAAAAACAATTATAATATAGAAAAAAGGAGGTTGTAATATGGGAGGTGTTTTACCAATACCTGCACAAGCCGTTTGTAATTCTATTTTACAGTTATCTTTTGAGGAAAATATTCCTGTAAGTCCAATGAAACTACAGAAACTTCTCTATTTTGTTTATCGTGATTACTTAAAAGAGACAGATGAACTTCTATTCTCCGAACGCTTTGAAGCTTGGCCGTCTGGTCCTGTGTTACCCAGTGTTTACAGTGAATTCAAATCTTTTTGCGACCAGCCAATTACCAAATTTGCAAAAAATGCTGATGGCAGTGTAAGTGTTATTTCAAAAGCAGCTATAGGCGCACAATGCGTTGTTAATACTATCAAAAGTGTCTGGGATAAATATAAGCACTTAAATGGAATTCAACTGTCAGGCCTTACCTATCAGAAAGGAACCGCTTGGAATCAGGCACATTCCAAACATGAACTTTTGCTTGATATAGATTCTATTAAGGAGGAAACTCTTGCCTAATTCAACTACTCCGCTCATTACAGGTGGTTCTTTTCATGATTCGCAAACTATTAAGCTTCCAACCTCTGAGCAAGAAATTTTTCCTTACGAGGCATATCAGCATTCTGATTTGACCACGGAGTTACCTAAAGAGGACGTCGAAAAAATGGAAAAGTCGGTCAAGACCAAAAAGGCTGAGCAAGAAATCCACCTCAAAGATAACGCGTTCATCCTTTTATGTTGTTGTTTGGCTGCATTTGCCCTTTTCTATGTTGTAGATACGATTGTCATCAATTTAGGTGGCCAAACCAGTAGCGTTCTTTCTTCAGCTCTTGACATGGCCAAAACCATCATTACGTTCTTAATCGGATATCTTTTTGCCGCAGAGAAACCAAAGAATTGACCCTCGCAGACCCCCAATAACCATGTTATAATACCATCATCAAAAGCCGTAAGGAATGGGGCAACCGCCTTACGGCTTTTGTATTGTCATTTTATCCTCCCCATTTCAGCCAGACGGTCTTGCTCCCGCCTGGCTGTTTTTATGCCGCGCAGCCGGCCCTTTGGCAGGGGCGCTGTGTTCCCAAGCAACGGCACAGCAAGGGTGCAAGGCCCTTGTGCGGCCCCACTCCCCGGCACCCGGCAAAGGCTCACACATTTACTCTCTTTCCTTTTGCCCGTGCGTGCCGGGGTTCTTTAATATTCCACCCCGCCCCAACCCGGCGGGGTATTTTATTGCAGAAAGGCGGTGACCACCGTGCCATCCATTACCCCCAAGCAGGAACGTTTTTGCCAGGAATACATTGTGGATTATAACGGTGCCCAGGCCGCCGTCCGGGCCGGGTATGCCGCAAACTCCGCCCGCAAAACGGCCAGCCGCCTGCTGACAAATGCGGACATTCTTGCGCGCGTGCGCGAATTGCAGCGCGAGCAGACGGCCCGCCTGGCCTTAACGCAGGACTATGTTCTGCAGCAGCTTGTGGATACCTACCGCTGCTGCCGGGAGCCGGAGCCGGTCATGGTATATGATGCCGATGCAGGCAGCATGGTGGAATCCGGCAAGTACCAGTTTGACAGCAAAGGTGCCCTGCGCGCGCTGGAGCTGATCGGCAAGCACCTGGGCATGTACCAGGACAAGCTCAAACTGGACGCCAAGCTGGATACCGGCCAGCTGGGCAAGGTACTGGAACAGCTGGGTGCGCCGGATGGCTGATCTGCTGCTGTCCGAAAAATACAAGGCATTCCTGCGCTGCACCGCGCCGGTGGAATTTCTGGAGGGCACCACCGCAGCGGGCAAAACCACCGTGGGGCTGTTCAAGTTCATCCTGCGGTGCGCGGCCAGCCCAAAGCGGCTGCATGTGCTGGCGGGACTGGACCTAGGCACGATTGAAAAGAACATCATCACCAAGGAGCTGGGCGTGCTGGATGACTTTGGCGACCTGGTTGAATACTGGCCGGGCGGCCGCGGCGAGGACCGCCTGCCCCATCTGCTGCTGCACGCCCCAGGCGGCGACCGCAAGATCTATGTGATGGGCTATGCCGACAAAGCCCGCTGGAAAAAAGCCCTGGGCGGCCAGTATGGCTGCCTGTACATTGACGAGATCAACATTGCGGACATTGACTTTGTGCGGGAAGCCGCCATGCGCTGTGATTACCTGCTGGCCACCCTGAATCCCGACGATCCCGGCCTGCCGGTCTATGCGGAGTTTATCGACCATGCCCGCCCCCTGCCCCGGTGGACGCAGGATACCCCAAAAGAAATCACGGCTCAGCTGTGCCAGACCGCAAAGCCGGGCTGGGTACACTGGTTTTTCTCGTTTGAGCACAACCTGGGGTTATCCGCAGAGAAGCGGCGGCAGATCATCAGCATGGTGCCGCCGGGCACCAAGTTATACAAGAACAAGATCCTGGGGCTGCGCGGGCGTGCTACCGGGCTGATCTTCAGTCTGGAGCCGCGCCATTTGATCTGTGCGGCAGAGCTGCGCGCCCTGCTGACCCGGCCGGAACACCCGCTGCACTGGGTGCAGCTTTCCTGCGGGGTGGACACCAGCTACAGCCAGCAGACCGCCGATACTTTTGCCTTTGTGCTGGACGGCATTCTCTCTGACCGGCGCAAGGTCACGCTGGCGGCCCAGGCCCACAACAACAAGACCCGCGCCGAACACAGCCTGCCGCCGCTGGCCCCCAGCGATATTCCGCCCCTGCTGCTGGACTTTCTGGAGCAGCAGCGCAGGGCCTGGGGCTTTGCCCGCACCGTGTATCTGGATTCCGCCGACCAGGCCACGATCACCGAATGCCAGAAGTACCGCCGCCTGCACGGCTGCATGTATGACTTTGTACCTGCCTGGAAGCGGCTGCCGGTGCTGGACCGCATCAACCTGGAATGCGGCTGGCTGGCCCATGGGGACCACCTGTTTGTGCAGGAAGCCTGCGCACCCCTGATTGAGGAATACAACGTATACAGCTGGGACGAAAAAAAGCCCAACTGCCCGGAGGACCGCAACGACCACTGCGTAAACGCCGAGCAGTACGCCTGGCTGCCGTATAAGGAGCAGATTGGATGAGATGGATAGAAAGGGTGAAGACGATGATCCGCAGCTGGCTGGAAATTCAGGGCAATACCGCATAATTCTAAGTGCCGATACGGCGAGCGAGGTGCGGCA
>ERZ791815.1500-NODE-1500-length-13808-cov-2.737803_pt1 | contig 13808 bp, 7 predicted proteins | sample MGYA00510302_ERZ791815 | MGnify/ENA primary metagenome ERZ791815 (study PRJEB30046, sample SAMN00791995) | human gut metagenome | study: EMG produced TPA metagenomics assembly of the A metagenome-wide association study of gut microbiota in type 2... | reverse complement strand
CTTTCCTCCCAGGCATTGTCTGAGGGTTATTTCGCGTGTGCGGTTGACAAAAGAACTGATGCTGAATGAAAAATAATTAGTCAGTGCAACAATCAGGATAATCAATCCGATGATGCTGATATACAATTCCATACCCGCTCTGTGGGGGAGTTGGCTCATCAGATAGCATTGAGGTTCTGCTCGGTAGCCCTCCCAGTCAAGCAATGCCAACCGCTTGTTCACAGTCTCTATATCCGAAGGATTTCTGAGTAACAGTATTTTATCACCGTATGATTCAGGGGACGGGACAAATAAATCATACGAGGTGATGTAGTTATTCATGCCGGCCGGATAAGATTCTATGATGGCTCCTATGGTATAAACTTTTTTATTGATGGTGACGGAAGAACCGATGGTAGTGCCTGCATCGGCATATTTTCGGATGAAGTTTCTGGTCACGACAATGATGTCCGGTCGTTTGTCGAAGTCTTTCAGGCTTCCTTCAATGAGTTTTGGAGGGAAAACCAGAAAATAGTCATGGTTACAGAAAGTGGTAGAAACACGATAGACGGCATCCGATTGTGTTTCAAAATTAGTAGTTCCATTAGTGAAGAATGCCATTCCCAGTATCTCTTCGTTGCCCAATCCTTTTATCTTGTCAGGACTGAATCCTATGTACATGTTGGGATGGTTTTTACCCCGAATGACTGCCATGCGTTCGTAGGTATCCAAGAATTTATTACCTCGGCTCATGATGGTGCTATAATAATGGCAAACGCTGAAACATAGCAGCCCTGCTGTGATGCAAAGTATGGATATGATGCTCCTTACTTTCTGTTTGGTCATGTTGCGGAGGGTAATGGTCAAGAGATGTTTAATCATAAAAGCGGTTTTTTAAGTGTTTGTTCTTTATTGTAATATACAATAACTGTGCCTGAAATGTATTTGGTTGATAATAAGAGCTATACGGAATGCCTTAGTGTATGTTCATCGTGCGCTTTTGCACTATTCGTGTGCGATAGCGCACGATGAACGTTTCTTTTATTCCTTTTTTACGATATTTGCCGGGTTCAGGTGCATCATCTCATATATTTTGTAAGCCGTTACCAAGAATATCAGCAGGGCGATGGCAAGGAATAGTAGCATGCCTTTGTCCCAGCTATAAATATTCCCAAGAGTAGTGTCTGCGGCCAACTCTGCCAAAGTCAGTCTTAATATGGGATAGACGCAGCAAAAAGTGAGAACATAAATAATTAAGTAGGTTTTGCCGAACAACAGGGCGATGACCTTAGGTGTGGCTCCGTTTATTTTTCGAATGGCTACTTCCTTCTGCCGGCTGACCGTATCCATGGAGATGGCGGAATAAATGCTGAGTATCACCAGCAGCAGGCTGACAATGGCCAGCAACATGAATGCACTCCGCATCAGGTTTACAGCGCCCATGACGGTTTGCTTGGAGTCACTGAAATCGTGAATATCCAGTGGAAGTGTAGCAGGTACATAGCGGCGGCATATTTCCGTTATCTCTTTGATTACGTTTGAGGTAGCGTCGGAGCCGGAGGTCTTGAAGTAATAAGCGGAAGGATAGGGGTCTGCTAAAAATACGGAACCGGACAGATTGCGTTGTCCGCCTTCCTTATATAATGCACGGAAAGTACCGGCTATGCGATATTCATCTCCGCTCAGCGTGACGCTGCCTTCTATGCTGTCTTTTTGTAATTGTTCTTTAAACTGCTCGCTGACGTACACCGTTCCCCGGTCATTCTTGTCCACTAGCTTTCCTTCCATCGGAATCTTGAAGAACTCAAAATAGTGCGGATCTCCGGTAGCCATGAGCACTTGTCCTTGGGGTCGGCCGTTTTTGATGTAATTCATATAGGTGAATGTTTGGATGTCGAAGGAGCGGGAAAGGGATATCCGGTCCGTGATATCGGGCAGACGGTCGATATCCGAAAGAATGGCATCCATGTTCTGCCGCATACGAATGCTGTTTACCGACAGAGATACAATCTGTTTCTCTTCCTCAGAAGATAACGGGCTGTACATTTTGTCGAACATATCGTTAAAGATGAGTGTGATTCCGAATACGCCCCCTACAAAGAAAATGGAGATAGCCAATTGTACACTTATCATGATGTTGCGAAACACGTGTCGTTCCCGTTTTTGCACGATATAATGAATGATGCTCAATTGTCGCAACCGGTGAATGGGGTACAGTATGACGGACATACATACCAACAGCAACACCATGTACAGTCCCAGTTGCATGCCGTATATCTTTGGCATAGGCAGGGAAATCATGTCTTCTTGGGGTATATAGACATATGCCAAAGATACTACAACCTCTGTTATGATTAATGAAAGAAGGAAAGCAACGGACAGCATCCAGAATATTTCGGCAAAGAGCAGCGAGAACAGTCCCTTGATATTCGACCCAAGACATTTGCGCAGTGCCAGCTCACGTTGCCGGTTATAAAACATTTGGATGATGAATTTCAGGAAATTGATAAGTCCCGACAACAGGATAAGAGAACCGACAAAGCGGAAAAGCAGCATGGTGATGTTTCTTTGCAAATCATCATTGCGTGCCGCATTCAGGCTGGCGTATGCATGTACATTCAGTTCCCCACGCTGCCAAGTTGTTTGTTTCAGTTGCTTGTTCAGGTTTTCCAGAGTGGTTTCTCCCATGAGGAAAGTACCGACACTGAATGATGCATACGGATCCATGGATAAGGGAAAATAGCAATCGATGTCTTGGCCGGTAACTACACCGACAATCTTGTAATCCTTTATCTGTTCGGGATACTCTTTATACGTTGGCACGAGATGGATGATCATGCCTGTCGGGTCTTCTTTCCCAAACGCTTTGTGGGCGAACTCTTGGGAAATAATGACTTCATCGGGGGCATCGAGTTTTCCTTTTCCACTGACCGGACGGATGACCTTATAGGGGAAGAAGGAAGAGGAAACACATTGGTATTTGATGATGAAAGGCAGTTCCTGCTGGTTCTTGTTGATGACCGTGATTTCTGTATTGCGAGGAAAAGAAGCTGTTACAAGGCTGTCCATGCCTGTTATGGATTGTTCATCCAGATAACGGATGTCATCCAATTTCCAATAGATGTCGGCTGCGGTATCCTCCGAACAGCAGGCCAGGCTGATGCGACGTAATCCGGCAAATCTGTTTGTGCGGTTACAATATCAATAAAATAATTCGTCAGACAGAAACAGGTGATGCCTATTGCCAGACAGATAGCGGATATAAAGCTGTGAGCTTTGTATTTTAGCAGATTTCTTAAAGCTACTTTTAAATAATGTGTTATCATTGTTGAAGTCGTTTTTATTCGTTTTTAATAACTTCGGCAGGATTAGTCTTTGCAATCTTCAGAATACGGAAAATAATGGTCAGTATCGTAATGGCGGCTACTCCCATAAAGATAGAAGTCCAAAACAGTGGTCCGTCATTGAAGAACACAATATACATATTTTTCCATAGCTGGAACACGACGTAACAGATGGGGAAGGCTATGATGGCGGAAAATGCCAGCAGATAAATGTACATACGGGCAAACAACAGGATAATCTGTTTCAGTCCGGCACCGTTCACCTTGCGGATAGCCACTTCCTTTTGTCTGCGTTCTGTATCCAGAGTAATAGCTGAATAAACGCCCAATAAAGTGATAATCAGGCTGACAAAAGAGAAGAAGAAAATAATGCCTTTCATCTTGTTTTCTATGGCTTGTGTCTGATGTATGTCATCCAGCAAGGTGGAAATCCGGGGTTGTATGCTTGGAGGAAAACTTTCTTTCAATGTCTCTTCTATGAAGCTTTTTACTTCTTCCACACTGCCCGGTTTACACTTCAGATAGCAATGGCCCACATACTCATTGAAGTTGCAGGGCAGAAAGATGAATCCCTGGCTTTGGTTATAGGTATCTGCTATGAAATCGGAACAAGTGCCGCATATGGTATATCCGTCTTCATAGTTGTATAAAGTCATTCCCAATAAATCTTTCTTCATGCGTTCCGCTAGTTTATGGTCTGCCACCATCTGTTCGTTTGTTTCCAAAGTATGTCCGCTCAGGATGGGGATATTCATAAACTCGAAGAAGTTGCTTGATATGTTCATAATGTTGACTTCTATATAGCTGTCCCGGTTTCCTTTTTCAGTATACATACCTGTACCCGAAATGCCACCCAGATAATTTATGTCTGCCGGCAGCTTGTCTGTAATGGAAGGATGGCGGCTGATACGTTCTATCAAGGCCAGTTTTTCGCTATTCTTCATAAAGCGGTAATCCAATGGAAGACTGATGATTTCGGACTTTTCTTTTTCTGTCAGTGTATGAAACAGGGTGCTTCCGGTCTTGTCGGCTTGCAGATAAAGAGCTGTTGTGAACACGACGAACAGCCAACAGATGAAAAACTGAATGCCCAAAAGGATATTACGTATGCTGTGGCGGCTTCGTTTGGGGTTGCTGCCGCGAATGCCTGTTTGTATGGAAATATGTTTTATTCGCCATACGGTTATCAGACACAATAATAAACACAGCAGGAGGATACCTGCCATATATTCTGTAGTCTGTGTCAGTAATAAGTTCCGTTCCACCAGCAAGGTGAAATTGAACAATGAAAAAGACAGGAACGGACTGAGCATTTCTATCATACTGAAGGTGAACAGAAAAGCAATCAATGAGATGAATACGGCCTGGGTAAAGAGCAGTCCGAACAATTGTCTGTCACCGCTTCCTGTCGCTTTGCGTATGCCGAACTCATGTGAGCGGTTCAGGTAACTGCCTGTCAGGAATTGGAAGAAGTTGAGCAAACCGGTCAGTAAAATCAGCAGGCCGATGACGGAGGTAATCCCGGCAAAATAAGGGGCGATGGATTTTTCGAGGAAATTCTTTCCAAAGGGAGAGGCTGTCACGTCATTCTCTTTCTTGAACATCGTATGTTTCAGGTTCATTGCCCGAAAGCGTGCCTCCAGCTGGGTAGGCGTTTTACTCGGACGGAGAAGGGCGAATCCCAAGCCGCCTGTCATATTATTATTACTTTCAAACTGCAATACACCTTCACTGTCGTTCAGGGTAAGCATATCAATTTGATGCAGGAAACTCAGGCTGGTATTGAGTGGGATATCTTCTATCACGGCTTGTATGGTGTAGGAGATGCCTCCTGTTCGTGGCGTGGTGGAGGGTGAGGTGGACAATCGTTGTGTCGATATCATCCGTTTCCCTATCGGACTCTCATCATTGCCGAATATTTTCCGCGCAAGTGAGCGGGTCAGTATTACGGAATTTGGGGTATGCGAAGCCGTTTCCCATGAACCTTGCACTATTTGGGGAGTGAATACTTTGTTATAGGAAGAATCTACCTCCATGGTGTATAAGTCTTCGTAGGGCAACTCCTTTCCTTCGGGCGTTTCTACATTGTAACTGCGCGGACGGGGATAGCCAACGAAGGTGTAGTCTTCTGCTTCGTCAACTGGTGTTTGGCGCAGGCTCTCTATCAGATTGGCGGGAATACCCGAATAGATGTCGCCGTCCGGTGTATAGAGGTTTACATTGGCAATGCGTTCTTTATTGGTGAAGCATTGGTCGACAGAGTAGATGAACCGGCTGCAATAGAGGCAGATGCTAAAGCATAAAATGCCTACAGATAACCCGAGAATGGATATCAGGTTCTGTGTCTTGTATTTTAACAGATGGCGAAAGGCCGTTTTTATATAGTGTTGAAGCATAGTCTTAATTTATGATTGATTATTCTGATTTTATGATTTTTGCAGGGTCTATGTTGGCGGCTTTGTGTATCTGCCATATCAGGGTTCCCAATGAAATAAGGAGGATTACCAATAAAGCAATGAAATAGATGCCGATGCCGACAGGAGCTTTCATGATGAATGTCCTCGTATAAATATGTATGAGATAATAGGAGAGAGGCACAGCTACTATAAATGCACCGCCTATCACCTTGATATATTTACGGAAAAGCAACAGATAAAGATCTTTCATGCCGGCTCCGTTCACTTTGCGGATAGCTATTTCGCGATAACGCTGCCGGATGTCGAACAGGGATAATCCGAACAGGCCTAGACAAGAGATAGCAATGGCTATCAAAGCAAAGACAGAGTAAATATGAGCCGTTTCTCTATCTTCGGAGTATAAGTCGCTGACTTCATCCGTAAGCCAGGAATGGTTGAACTCTTCCGTGTTGTATACTTCTTTTTCTATTTTTCTAAGGAGCTCCATCACTTCTTTCTCCTTACCGGGCTTGGTGGCTATTATGAAGTCACCGCTGACGTCTTCCTTTCCGACAACAAATGCCATCGGCTTTACTCCTTGGGTGAGATGGGCGGGATAATAGTCATCTATCACAGCTACCACGGGCATTAGTTTGGTTCCTCCCTCTTCCATTTCCCCATTTCTGAATGTTATCCAAAGCGGTGATTCGCTTCGTACAAAAGCATCCTCCATTCGGGCATATCCCATCGCTTTCATCGCCGCTTTATTCAGAATGATTTTATAGTCACTCCAGCTTTCAAACTTTTGCGGAATCTCTCCCTCCAGCACCTTCAAATCATATAAATGGAAAAAATTGGGAGAAGGAAACAGCGTGAGCATATTCTGACGTGTATCTTTATCATTCAGCAATGTGCAGAAGGAACTTCCTCTTAATATGGAAGGATGTGAGTTCATCCACATCTCAATGTAGGGACATTCGTTCAGTTGTTGTTTGATATAACTATATCGGGCAGCACGCTTGTTTCGGTCGGTCTCTTCTTCTCGCACGAGATGATTGTTGTTCTCGTGGAACAATTCGGCCCTGAGGATGCCTTCCGTCCGATATCCGGGAGGAGTGGACAGTAAAAAGTTCAACTGTTTGCCAAAATAGAGCGACAAGACAAGCAGCAATATGGTGATGATGTATTGCAAAAACAGGAATGCCATGCGGATAGTGATGGATTGGCGATTCGATGCAATCGAACGGATGGACGCAATGGGAGACAGGTAATTGTATTTGATATACGGATAGACGGACGTAACCAAAGGCAATAAGACCAAGAAGCCCAATGATATCTGCCAATCGAATGCAGAGTAGCCGATTCGCTCACCCATCAGTTGGCTGACAGGAATCTGGCTGGCTTCCACCAACAGCCATGCCGTCAGCAATGCGACAACGGCCAGGAGTTGGTTTTCCAACCAGATTTGCAGAAATAGCGGCAAGCGTTGCAAGCCGAATACCTTTTTAACTCCATATTCTTTGGAACGTTTCATCATGAATACCATGTATATATTGATGAAGTTCAATATCCCTACCAACAACAATAAGATGGCTACGCCCGAAAGAATATACAGATGTGTGTGATTCCCGAATTGCATGATGGAGTCGTAATCGTCATCATGCCCGATAGCGTTCTCCCAATAGAAGTCTTCCCAAGGAATGAATTTCCAACGTATGCTGTTGCCATTTTTGTCTTTCTTAAATACGTTGCTGACTTGGTTTATCTCGTCTAGGTCCACTCCGGGCAGCACACGCTTCAGCGATATATCCATTCGCTGCCATTGCTTTACCAAGTTGTATGACACGAGCATGTCAAACCGAAGTAAGGTCTTACATCCCGGTTCATCTATCACTCCGCGGATAATGACGTCTTTCCCATAATACTCCACGACTTTCCCTACCGGATTTTCTTTCCCAAACAGTCGGCGGGCATACTGCCGGGTGATGACAGCATCGTCGGGGGCTGTCAGTCGTGCCTCTCCCGTCAATACGGGGTAACGGAAAAAGTGAAAGAATGTAGAGTCGACGGCCATTATGTTCATTGCATAATGACTGTTCTTGTACTTTACATTGTCTTTTTGCTGTGCCTGCAAGCGGCATTGTTCTACGATTTTATTTTCCGGGATGTAGGCTGAATCTGTGTCCGACCAGCCTTCTTCCGGACTTCCGGGGTGAACGTTTCCGTCGATGTCCCGCAACGGGATGATAATGTGTTGCGGGTCGATGCAATGCGAGTCCACAGTCAGTTCCCGGTGGATATACCGCATCAGGACAATGCAGCAGGCCAGGCTGAACGCCAGTCCCAGGAGATTAATGATTGTATATGATTTTGAACGCATCAGAAAGCGTCCGGCATATTTCAGTGTTTTCATTTTGCGTGCTTTTATTTCAATATCAGTTCTTCTGCGTCGCCAAAGGTATCATATCCTGTGACAACTACCAATTCTCCGGGCTGTAATCCTTCTGTTATCTCGTACTGTTGTGGGTTTTGGCGTCCTATAGTCAAAGGCACTTTGATGGCTTTGGTCTTCGAGGCATTTACTTTATAAACCCATTGCCCGCCGGTGACTTGATAGAAATTTCCGCGTGGAATGACGATGGCCTGTTCGGGTTGTCCCAACTCTATCTGTACCCTGAAACTCTTGCCAACACGCACATTGTCAGGCATTTCTCCGGTGAAAATAAGATCTACATCAAACATACGGTCTTTAACTTCGGGTACTACTTTTGTAATTTTTAATGGATAACGTTTTCCTTGGTAATTGATAGTGGCAGGCAGACCGGTAGTGATGCGGTCGATGTAATATTCGCTAAGCGAGGTGTGAATCTTATATTGGTCGAGCACTTTGATTTCGGCTATGCTTTCGCCCGATGCGACCTGTTGCCCCGGAGTTACTTTCACGAAACTGAGTTGTCCTGCAATCGGTGCTGTGACCACCAGATTATTCATCCGTTCCAGTGAACGCGTAAATTTCTTTTGTTCGCGTTCGAGGTCATTCTTCAGCAAATCCTTTCGGATGAGCGTCACAGCCGAATCGTGACGGAGACTTTCCATCTGAAGGGCACTGTTTTGCAGTTTATAATTATATTCGTCTTCCGAAACTTCCAGTTGGGCTTTGCTTTTAATACCCATCTTGTATTCTTCTTTGTCCAAAGCGAAACTTTTGGTCAGGCGGTTCATTTCATATTGCGTCTGCAGAGTCTGTTGTTTCAGCGTGAGGCTTTTTTGCTCCATCTCAATTTCCTTCTCTTTATAAGTGATTCGCTGTTTCTCCCATTCATCGCGTTGGTCCTCGATAGAGCGCAGCAAATCGGGATTGCTGAGCACAAGGATGGAATCTCCTTTCTCCATCATGGTTCCTTCTTCGCCGATGATGCGTTCCACGCTGCCGGCTTCGCGGGTATTTATCTTGATGGTCAGGATAGGTTGGACTAATCCTTCCACATCAACGTATTCCATGAATTTGTCATTCTTCACTTCAGCAATTTGTATATTGTCGGTTTCGATTCGCAATTTGCGGGGTCCGAATGACAGGCTGATGACATAAATCAGGAAGATAACAAAGGCTGTACCTCCCAGCAGATAATAACGATGGCGTATATACCACGGTTTCTTTTCAATTTTAATATCCATAGTTTTTATTTATTTGTTCGTTTCCGGTTCTTTCCGTATGCACGGCATGTTGTCTTTCGGGTTTACTTGTATGGCAGGCTTTCCTCTATCGGGCAATGGTTTTGAAAATCGTATCCTGTCATGCTCCTTATTCCATAGTACAGACTCCAATATGTTTTCAGGGCGGTGATATAATCACGCCTTGCCCTGTCTTTTTCGGTAATGGAAGCATTGAGGTCTAGTATGGTGGATTTTCCGAGAATGTACAATCGCTTTGCCACTTCATGTCGCCTTTCGGCTGTCTTGTCGGTCTTGAAAGCGACGGCTACCCGATAGGCTTGCAAGTTGAATTGGCGCACCATCTTGCAGACGTTCAATTCAAAATCCTTTAGAGCCTGTTCTGCCTGTGTGTTTACCAAGTCGACGTTAGACCGGGCCACCCGTACTCGTCCTTTACCCCGTCCCCAGTCCAGAATGGGCAGAGAGATGCCGATGCTGGCATATTGTTGCTTCAATGGGTCACGGTAAGTATCGGCAAGTTTGTTTCCTGTCTGTGACAAACCGAACTGAACATATAGATCTGCTTTTAGTCCGGCATTGGCTTTGGCAGAAGCCAGTTCGCTGCGGCTTTCCATTTTCAGACGCTCGTATGTTTCAGGTTCGGGACTGTTCTTGAATGCCAGATGCAGTGCCTCCTGCATGGGAATCTCGAAATTGGGAATTTCATCATCGGGGATGACCCTCAAGTTGACTTCGCGGTTTATACCCAGAAAGGAACGTAAGGTTTGCATTTGATCTTCCACTTCGATGCGGGCATTCATTACATTGGTTTCTTCCGTGAGTTTGTTTATCTCGAGTTGGAGCATTTCATTTTCATTAATGGTGCCTATGTTATATCTTCCTTCGGCATATCTATACAGGGTGTCGGCCGATGCATGGTTGGAAGTGGCGATATCGAGATTGGTTTGTGCAGTTGCCAGATTGAAGAACAGGGTGCTGGTTTGGGAAGAGACTAATTCCAAGGCTTCGGAGTATGTCTTGCGTGCTTCACGATAGCGGATGGGTTCTATGCGGCGGTTCCATTTCAGGGAATTATAACCGAAAAGGGACTGCTCATAACCGACAACGATTGGTTGGGTATTGTAAGCCGTGAGGTCATTTTCAAATTCATCAATGCGTTGGGTAGTGGTCTTGATAAAGAAGCTGCCACCGGTGAACCACACATTCTGATTTATTTTCAAACTCAGATCTGTGCTCAGTTGGTTCTGTTTGACAAACTGGTTGGTGCCGTCCGGCTGGGTAATCTTATTGATTTCCCGGTTAAGGTTGGGGGATGAACTCAACGTAACGGACGGCAAATAGTTTGCACGGAAGAAGCGGTAGTTCCAGTAAGCTGCACGATAAGTGTGTCGTGCAGCTTGGGCTTGCGGCGAATGTTCCTGTGCGATTTCAATGGCCTGCTGCAGTGTGAGGCTGATTGTTTCTTCTTGTGCTGTGGCTGTTCCTGCAACCAATAGGATATAAAAAGCTAAAATATAATATCGTTTCATGTTATTTGTTTTATGCTTTCTAATTATCAAAATGCGTGCCATAATGCCATTTCTCTGTTTACCAAAGACTTGTATGTGAGCTCATGCTTATGGGCGCGTGCGCATTCGCACAAAAATAGTGCGGATACGCACATACAGCGCATCTTAAAAAGCCGTATCTTTGCTCTCGCAGGAAAAGATATTTCCTGCATGATAAAAGAGAGATAATGGAAAACAGAGGAAAAATACTTATCATAGATGATAATGAAGACGTGCTTTTTGCACTGAATCTTTTATTGGAGCCTTATGTGGAGAAGGTGAAAGTCACTACCCAACCGGCCCGTATCGAATTTTTTATGACTACCTTTCAGCCGGATGTCATTCTGCTCGATATGAATTTCCGCCGTGATGCCATCAGTGGGCAGGAAGGTTTTGATTGCCTGGAACAGATTTTGAAGTTAGACCCGCAGGCGATTGTATTGTTCATGACGGCTTATGCGGATACAGACAAAGCAGTAAGGGCTATCAAGGCGGGAGCGATTGATTTTATCCCTAAGCCTTGGGAAAAGGAAAAGTTATTGGCTACTTTATCTTCAGCCATTAAGTTGCGGGATTCACGTAAGGAGATAAAGCAACTGAAAGAGCAGGTGGTGGCATTGAGCGGACAAGATGAAACGGTCCCCAATATGATTGGCCATTCGGAGGCAATGCAGAATGTGTTTGACACCATCCGGAAGTTGTCGGATACAGATGCCAATATATTAATATTAGGTGAGAATGGAACGGGAAAGGACTTGGTGGCGCGTTCGCTCCGTCATTATTCTCCCCGCAGGGAGTCTCCTTTTATAACGATTGACTTGGGAAGCATTCCTGAAACCCTTTTTGAGAGCGAACTCTTCGGCTATGAGAAGGGGGCATTTACAGATGCTCGCAAGGCAAAGGCAGGACGCATGGAAGTGGCTTCGGGAGGGACCCTCTTTCTGGATGAAATAGGAAATCTTTCGCTGCCTATGCAATCCAAGCTGCTGACAGCGATAGAGAAGAGGCAGATTTCGCGTTTGGGCACTACAAGCACGATTCCTATTGATGTTCGTTTGATTAGTGCCACCAATGTAAACATTCACCGGATGGTGGAAGAGGGAAACTTCCGTCAGGATTTGCTTTATCGTATCAATACCATTGAGATTCATATACCTCCCTTGCGTGACAGAGGCGAGGATGTCCTTCTTTTGGCAGACTATTTTTTGCAACGTTACATTCATAAATACAAGAAAGAGATAAACGGGCTCAGCCGGGAGGCGAAGCAAAAGCTGATGCGCTATCATTGGCCGGGCAATGTACGCGAATTGCAGCATGCCATTGAACGTGCCGTGATTTTGTCGGATTCTTCTTTGTTGAAACCCGCTAACTTTATGTTGCAGCCACAGCCCGAAAAAAAGGTGGATGCTGATGAAATCTTGAACTTGGAACAATTGGAGCGCCATGCCATTGAGCGTGCCATGAAACGCAGTGAGGGTAATTTGAGCCGTGCTGCCGAATATTTGGGTATAACGAGATACGCTCTTTATCGTAAATTAGAAAAGTTAGGGTTATGAATCGATTTCAAACACTCCGTATTGTGTTGCTCATGCTGTTATTGGCGGCAGCATCTGTTGCTGCCTATCTGTTTTTCCGGCATGAACTCTATTTCTGTTTACTATTTTCATTGTTGATTGTTCTAGGCATCATCTTGTATGTATGTCAATGGCAACAGAAAACAACTCTTATGGTAGCCCGCATGATAGAGGGTATCCGATATTCCGATTTTTCTTTGAGCTTTTCAGTCCGGCATAAGTCGCGTTCCGAGCAGTTGCTTGCCGAAGAAATAAACAAGGTAGTGTCTGAGTTTAGGACGAAGTTATCGGAAAAAGAAGAGCGTTATCAATATTACGAAACATTGCTCGACACCGTAGACAGTAGTTTATTGGTAGCAGACAGCAGTGGAATGGTACATTGGATGAACTGTGCGGCAGTTCATGATTTATGCGGTTATCCTATTCACTCATTGAATGAATTGTCTTCTCTCAATTCCTCTTTTCCTGTTATTATTACATCACTTCAACCGGGTGAAGTAAAGGCGGTTCGCATCTGTCGTGGAGATGTCATGCAGGAATTGGCAGTGACAGTCACCGAATATTCTTCTCAAGGAGTGGATTTACGCCTGATAAATCTGAAGAATATTCATTCTGTACTCGAAGAAAATGAGATAGAGGCCTGGCAGAAATTGATTCGTGTCCTGACTCACGAGATAATGAATTCTATTGCACCCATTATTTCATTAAGCGAAACATTGAGTGAGCGGGCTGTGCAGAATGGCATGAACGAGAAAGATTACGGTATTATGCTGCAAGGGATGCAGACCATTTATCGGAGAAGTAAAGGACTGCTCGGATTTGTAGAGAACTATCGGAAACTGTCCCGCTTGTCAATGCCTGTTCTGGCTCCGGTCAGAATGGAAGAATTACTGGATGATTTAAAGAAATTATTTCCCAGCCGGGATATACATTATGTATATAGGACAGAGGATGCAGACAAAATATTGATGTTAGACCGTTCTCAAATAGAGCAAGTGCTTATTAACTTATTGAAGAATGCCGGTGAAGCTTGTATAGAGCAAGAAATTCCGGAGGTGATCATTGCTACTCATTATGAAATGGAAAAGCGAATATTTATGCTTACGGTCACTGATAATGGCAGTGGTATTCTTCCCGATGTACTGGATAAGATATTTGTTCCGTTCTTTACTACTAAACCGACAGGTTCCGGCATCGGGCTTAGCTTATGCAAACAAATAATGAATCTGCATGGAGGAAGTATTTCAGTTTCGAGCGAAATAGGGAAGGGTAGTTGTTTCTCCTTGAAATTTC
>ERZ791815.1491-NODE-1491-length-13891-cov-2.632264_pt1 | contig 13891 bp, 9 predicted proteins | sample MGYA00510302_ERZ791815 | MGnify/ENA primary metagenome ERZ791815 (study PRJEB30046, sample SAMN00791995) | human gut metagenome | study: EMG produced TPA metagenomics assembly of the A metagenome-wide association study of gut microbiota in type 2... | reverse complement strand
AATGCAAGCATTCGACGTACATTATTTAAATAATGTACGTCGAATGCTTGCATTCGTAAGGACATTTTTAAATTTATATGGCGAAGTAACTACATGAGCAAAGGACACTGCACAGCAGTGGTCTTGCGAATGGAGTTCTGAATAGTTACATCGGGACAACGAAGCAATTCGTATATCATCGCTGTAATCAGGTAACTACATCAGCAAAGGACACTGCATAGCAGTAAACTTGCGAATGGAGTTATGAATAGTTACATCGGGGCAACGGAGCAATTCGTATATCATTGATGTAATAAATCAAACAACAATTTTAACCGCAAGTCGTTAACTAAATATAAAATGGAGGCAACTCATGAAAATAGAAAAAGTAAATGATCACCAGATCCGTTGTACTCTTACCAAAGAGGATCTGGCAGACAGAGAAATTAAATTGAGTGAGCTTGCTTACGGTACGGATAAAGCCAAGGATTTATTCCGTGACATGATGCAGCAGGCATCCTTTGAATTTGAAGCAGAGGATATTCCCCTGATGATTGAAGCAATTCCTTTAAATGCGGATTGCATTGTACTGATTATTACCAAAGTAGAAGATCCCGACGAACTGGATACCCGTTTTTCCAAGTTTGCACCATCTGTCCATGAGGATGGAGGCGATCTGGATGAAATGATGGATTCTGTGGCAGGTGGCACCGGGGCCGATGACGTTCTTGATTTGTTCAAAAAAATCACAAGTGCACGGGAAGCAGCAGCCTCCGTTGCAGGCAATTCCGGTGAATCCAATACCGAGAGCTCTTCCCGGAAATCCGCTTTGAACAAGACCTTAAAGAAGAAACTGGCAGACATCAATCCTGCCATGGATCTTGTCCGCATCTACGGCTTTGACAGTCTGCGTGATTTAACCGCATTGTCCCATATCCTTGTGAATGCTTATCAGGGATCCAACTCCCTGTACAAAGATCCGGATGGTGGTTATATTCTTTCCGTTGCAAAGAGTGATCACTCTCCTGCGGAATTTAACAAGGTCTGCAATATTCTTTCCGAATATGCGGTTGGCCTGCGTACTGTTCCGGGTTCCGAGGCTTATCTGGAAGAGCATTTTGAAGTGATCCTGCACGATCAGGCATTACAGTCTCTCGCAAAGATTTAACATCTGCTAATACAGGAATCATTTCTATTCAGGCAGGAACCATTTATAAGACCATATGAAATTTATTCTACTCTAAATAATGAGAGAAAAGGACCACAATCCAACGATTGCGGTCCTTTTCTCAGTTCTGTTTTCTTAATTCTATCTTGTGAAATTTTCTAACTCAACATTCTGACTCAGCCGTCCAAATATGATATTCCCATACCGATTTCCTGTCCGACTCTGAATTTATTTTGCTTTTCGAATCTGCTTTGCTTTTCGGTCTTCCAGATACTTAATGACTAACAGGGTTCCAACGAGCAGAACAATACCGATCGGAAGCACGATCCATGCAGTTCTGACAAAACCTGCAATAATGTAGGTTACAAAAGATACAGCCGCTACCACGACAACATACGGAAGCTGTGTGGAAACATGATTCACATGATCGCACTGTGCACCTGCGCTTGCCATAATAGTTGTATCCGAGATCGGTGAACAATGGTCACCGCAGACCGCACCTGCCATACATGCGGAGATGGAAATAATCATTAAGGTCGGATCAGAGTTTGCAAATACGGCAACAACGATCGGAATAAGGATACCGAAGGTTCCCCAGGATGTACCGGTTGCAAAAGCAAGGAAACATCCAATTAAAAAGATAATTGCCGGAAGCAGACTCATAAAGCTTCCTGCTACAGATTTTACTGCATTTGCCACAAATTCTGCTGCTCCAAGACTATCTGTCATTGCCTTCAGGGTCCATGCAAAGGTAAGGATCAGGATTGCCGGAACCATGGCCTTAAAGCCTTCGGGAATACATGCCATACAATCCTTAAAGGACATTACTCTGCGGAACATATATACAATCACAATAAGAATCAGTGCGCAGATACTTCCCATGCCAAGTCCGACCGAAGCATCGGAATTGGAAAACGCTTCTACAAGGTTTGCGCCGCCAAAGAATCCACCGGTATAAATCATGCCAATGACGCAGCAGATAATCAGGGTAATAATCGGAATTACCAGATCAATTACCTTTCCCTTTTCATTCACCGGGGCAGCTGTCTGATCCTCCTGGTGTCCGGAAGTAAAGAGATCTCCCTTTAATGCATTCTCTTCATGCTTTTTCATCGGTCCGAAATCAATATGTAAAAGTACGATCAGAAACATCATCAAAATAGTCAGTAATGCATAATAGTTATACGGAATTGCTCGAAGGAAAATAGAAAATCCATCTTCCCCTTCCACAAAGCCCGCAACTGCTGCTGCCCAGGATGAAATCGGGGCAATGATACAGACAGGCGCTGCAGTCGCATCAATCAGGTAAGCCAGCTTTGCACGTGATACCTTGTGCTCATCCGTAACAGGCTTCATAACGCTTCCTACAGTAAGACAGTTAAAATAATCATCAATAAAAATCAGAATTCCAAGTGCAATGGTCATAATCTGTGCACCGGCTCTTGTTTTAATTTTCTTCTTTGCATAATGTCCGAATGCAGCGGATCCTCCCGCCTTGTTCATCAATGCGACAATTGCACCAAGAATAACAAGGAAAATCAGAATACCGACATTATAGCTGTCCGACAGAACTCCTACAAAGCCATCATTAAAAATATGAGTAATCGTTCCTTCAAAAGAAAATCCGGAATACAGCAGACCTCCGACCAGAATACCTACGAACAAGGAACTGTACACCTCTTTGGTGATGAGGGCAAGTGCTATCGCTACAATTGGCGGTACCAAAGCCCAGAAAGTTGCATAAAAATCCATTTTAATGACTCCTTTCGTATAAAATCGACAACTAATTGTATCATGGTATACAATGTTTGACAAGAACGAACTCATAAAAAAATCTACCCCAAAAGCTCTGCCTGTGCGCAGCCGTTCTCTACTTGTCCCTCTCACTAAACTCGGGCTGCACCTTCGGCTTGCTCTCGTTAAGTGTTCCGGACTGGTTCGCACTAAGTTCAAGCTTCGCCTTTGGCTCGCTTTCACTAAGTGCTCTACACAAAAGAGACTTCTGCAACTGCAAAAGCCTCTTCGCCGTTTTTACTTTGATTCTATTCGTCTATTATTTCTTTACCTTTTGCTGTTCTCGTAAGAATTCAGCAACGCATCTACCGAAGTTCTCAGGGTAAAAACAATATATCCCGCGAACCGCTCCCTGTCAAACCGGCTCTGGTTCAAAAACCAGGTTACTAACAATCCATACAATGCATTGCTGTAAAAGCAACAGAGAAACCCTTTATATTCCTCAGAAAGTTCTACGTTCTGCCTTTCGGCAGCACTGTCAATCACATCCAGACTAACACGCTCAAAGCTGGAGGAAAAGAACTGCCCAAAACCATTTTTACCAATCGCGGAATACGCATGAACCAGCAGTGCACGGTTCTTATCCACATAATCCAGCAAGGTAAGAACGATTTTCTCATAGTCCACCATAACATCAAGCTGATTCACTACCACAAGTGATTCCTGTTCCAGTGTCCACTTTAGCAGATCATAAATATCCTTAAAGTGATAATAAAACGTTTTCCGGTTAATTCCGCAGTCCTCGCAGATAGCACTGATCGTTATTTTGGATAGTGACTTCACCTCCATATACCTTTTCAGGGAATCTGCCATCGCCTGCTTCGTTTTCATGGATGCTTCGGCATGTGTCATGGTTTTCTCCTAAGTCTATGCTGTCCTGGCAGCTTTCTTCTTTTTCTTACGGCCATGAATTCCTATAATTAACACAAAGATTACCACCAGGCATATACCGGCAAGTATCGCAATCAACGCAACCGGTACAGGTTCTGCCGGACGGTCCACGCAGGTAAAGGTAAACGCATCATCTTCACATTCAAATACCAGATAGCTGCCATCCTGCTCCGTGTCTATTTGGACAAAAGCTTTATCCCTGTAAATCTCAATCGAAGGATTTTCCATTTCAAGAGAAGCATCCGGCAGGAACCTGTAAAGATGCTTTCCGATATCGGATGTTTCAAGACGCACCTGATAACTCTCTGCCCTGGTTTCTGCATCCTCCGGGTAAAGCTCAACCTTCTTAATCTCTAAGGAATCATCCGTATCAAAGGTTCCTTCGGCCAAAAGCTTAGGAAGCTTTGTTCCATCAAGATTTGCCTCCAGTGTCGTAATATATTCAGTATATACGGCTTCGATCGTCTGGTCAAAGGTAATATTCTCCTGGGAGAAGTCTTCCCACACACCGGAATATCCATCCTTCTCGGGTACCTCCGGGAGCCTGACAATATCAAAGCTCTCTCCGTAATTAATGGTGATCCGGTCTACCTGGGAGTCATCTGCCATGAATGAATCCGGAATATCCGGAAGCTCCAGGAACTCATCATAAGAGACAGGCTGTGCCTCACCCTCAAGGCTGATTCCGTCAATTCCGGGAGGACATCCTTCTACGAAATAGTTGTTCTCTACAGTTCCTGAATCATCAATCTGTCCGGCAATGGATCCCAGATAATAATTTCCCTCCTGAATCTCTATCATACTATAGCAGTCCGTAATGGTTTTACCTTTTCCGGCAATACCTCCAATCTGATTATCTCCGGATAGTGCACACTTCGAGCTGCTTTTGCGGATCGTTCCCTTACTTTCTCCGGCAATACCTCCTACTTTATCTTCGTCACCCGAAATGCTTCCGGTATTCATACTGGAAATAATGCTGCCAAGGGTCATTTCACCGACAATCCCTCCGGCACATTCCTTCTTTCCTTCTACCTTTCCACTATTATAGCACTCCCGGATAACAATTCGTTCCTTGTACCTGACATTCAGTGTTGCGTTATCGGAAGAAAGATTTAAGTCATCCTCCGGATCAAGGTTGTTCTCACGGGACATGGTTCCGGCAATACCGCCGACATTGAGATCACCACAGATTTTTCCATAATTCGTACAGCTCAATACCTTGCCCTCGGTATCCTTGACTGTATCATCATCAGAAACATCCATAAAGATTTCGTCGGTATCCGGTGTATCTGTATCGGTAATAATGTTCGTAATCACCTGAACTTCATCATTAATTGCCTGTAAGTCATCCAGCAAAAGCTGATTGTAATCATCTGCCATATTGTTCAGGGTGCGTGTCTGATCAATGATCTTCGTAAAGCTGCTGCTTAACGATGTCCGCGCGGACTCAACCCTTACTTTGGCCCGGTCAGCCCGGTTACGGATCTCGCTTTCGGTATCGGAAATCGCACGGTTTGCATTCTCATAAGCTGCCTTCTGTGCATCATTAATTTCTTTTTCCAGTGCTTCCCGGTCAATCTGATCCCAGATATTAAAGGAAGAAAAGTCATATCCACCGCTTGGTGTGGGAACAAGAGGAAGACTCGGAAGATTATCTAAACTATCCCCATCATCCTTTGTATCATCCTTGGGATCCTTATTAGTATCATCCTTAGTGTCGCCCTTGCCATCATCCTTGGTGTCACCCTTGGTATCCTTATTAGTATCATCCGCAGGATCTGCATCATCCTGTGACAGGTTCTTCGTTTCCGTTATACCCGGCACCGGTTCAGAAAGTCTGTACGGAATCTGGTAAGCAATCTCCTCTTCGGAAGTTCTCAGATCCTGAATGGAAGTTCTTGCATCTTTTTCTCTCTCTGCAGAGTTCTGACCGGAAGCTTGTGTAGAATCCTCAGTGCCACTCTGTCCGCCTGTCGGATTCTGTGTCGGGGTCTGACCCTTGCCTTCATCGTTTCCAATTCCATTAGTTCCAGCATTACTTCCACCAGTCCCGGTTCCTTCTCCTGTACTGGTACCTGTATTATTTCCATTTCCCTTCGTTGACGTACTCGGAGTAGGTGTCGGAGTAGGCGTCGGAGTCGATGTGGGCGTTCCTGTCGGTGTTGTACTCGGAGTCGTAGACGGTGTCGTACTCGGAGATTCCGTTGGAAATGCACCTGGGCTCCATGTAGGGAGCTTATCCAGGAAATCCAATGATACCGGTCTTGGTGAGTTCAACCCTGAAATAGACAGAGAATTGGACATATTATCAAAATCACCGCTGATATCCGACATAATATTATCTACTGCATTCTGTGCACCTGCTACAGCATCCAGCAGCACATTAATCTGATCTGACAAAGATGCAGACATATTGCTTGCATCGTTATCAAGCTTCGTTACAAGGTCGTGCAGCTTCGGAAATTCCCTGGACAGCTTTTCCATCGTGTCCTCTTCATATTGCATCTGGCTGCTCGGCTCCATCTGTCCGGCAATACCGCCAACATCCTTACGTCCGTTCAGCCGGCCGTGGTTCTCGCAGCTCATAATAAAACCGGTCTGGCTTCCTGCAATACCACCAATGTTATAACCAACATGCTGATATCCCACGCTGCCGTTATTGTTACTATAAAGAATAACTCCTTGATTGGAACCGGCAATTCCACCGATATCCGTTACGGAAGCTGCATTTTCCGTACTTAAAATTTCCTGTACAGTCAGAGACTGGATATCAATTTTATTATCCTTGGCATTGGTGTTTACCAATGCATTGTTTGTGCAGTTGGTAATACCGCCCTTGTTCGTTCCAACCAGACCACCAATACGGTGATTTCCGGAAACCATGCCATTTGCGGTGCTGTCCTCAATAATTCCGCTTACTTCATTTATTCCGACAAGAAGTCCGGCATCATTGTTTACATTCATTTTGCCATTGACGTTGCATCCGCTGATAAGTCCCTTATTCTGACCTGCCAGAATACCAATACCGGAATGTCCCGTTCCCGCTGTGGCATCCATCTGGATATTCAGATTCCATACCTGTCCTGTCTCCTGAATATAACGGAAAAGTCCGATATTATTACTGGTTCCCTCTATAGCAAAGCCCCTGATTGTATGTCCCTGTCCAAGAAAAATCCCGCCAAAGGTCGGAATCAACGTAACTCCTTCGCTTGTAAAATCAAGGTCTGTATCCAGAATTACCACTTTATCCTGTGACCAGATATCCCGTGTACAATTGTTTGCAAGTTCTTTGAGATCTTCATTGCCGCGGATCCAGATTACCTGATCCTCGTCATAGGTAAGTGTTCCATCCTGCTCCGCTGCATCCTGCAGATGCTCCATAACGTCATCGGTTTTATTTTCATTGTCTTCGTTAATTGTTTCTGCATGCGCACTTAAGGATATCTGCAAAGAAGGAAGGATCAGTGCAGTAATCAGGCAAACGACTAATGTTCTTTTCTTAAACTTCTTCATCTTCCGCACTTCCTTTCTCTTCTTTATTTTGTTCTTCGGACTTTGCATGATCATTTGTCCTGTCGTCCTTCTGAGGCAGTCCGGGCGGATTCTTTTCCTCTATGGCAGATACCTCTACTGCATCCGGTCCCGGATCCTCTTCATCGCTCACACTCTCCGCTCCACCGGTAATCAGTGTAACACTCATATCACCACGTACAAACCCGGAAAAGTTACCCTCAAGCGTACCGTTTACCTGTCCCCGGATCAGACCGTTCACACGGGTAAGACCGCTAAAGTTCTGTGGCGTAAGATTGATTTTACTCTTAAGCTGGAAGCTTGTTTTTTCAATAATAATATCACCGACAACCAGAATCTGTGGCAGTACCGCAAGTACAAGCACAATGGAAATAATAGTACCGCGGCTTAAGCAGTTACCGATAGATGCAATAATCGGGTTCGTTGTCAGCTGCTGAATCAGGGCACCGGCAACTGCCAGAATTGTTCCTGAGGTAAAAATAGTCGGAAATGCCTCGTTCAATGCAGCTACAATTGCCTGCTTGGGTTTCATTCTCGTCTTCAGATCGGAATAGTGACTTGAGATTACGATTGCATAGTCAATATTTGCACCCATCTGAATGGAATTCACAATCAGGTAACTTAAGAAGTATAACGGAGACTTCTGTAAGTATGGCATGGAAAAGTTCATCCAGATACTGCCCTGGATCACAATAATCAGCAGTACCGGAAGTCCTGCGGATTTAAAGGTAAACAGCAGGACGATAATAACGAACAATGCAGATAACACACTGATGATGATATTATCGGTTCCAAAGGATGAAGACAGATCCAGGTCACTGGTCGAATTACCTACAATATAAGAATTATCAAGATCATAGTACTTCGCAACATCCTGATGCATCACCTTCAGGAAGTCAAAGGTTTCCTGACTCTCCTCCGGAAGATTTAAGTATACAACCATACGGGAATAGTCATCGGTCTTTAGCTGCAGCTTTGCCTTCTCCAACTGGTCAAACAGATCATCAAGGGTATCCTGCACTTCCCCATCCAGGGTAATATTATCCTCCTCCATCTGATCCTTTAAAAACATAAACATATCAAACAGCGGCACCTGGTAATTTTCAATACCGTTCACGATCTTGCCATACTGGTTTTCATTGACTGCATAAGCAGAATAAAGGAGATTTGCGATCTCATATTCCACACCGGCAAGCTCCGAAAATTCTCTTGGATTCAATGCATCCGTCAGCACATAGCCATCCATTGCCTCAATATTTCCAAGCCCCATGGCTGATTTTACTTCTTCATGCTGTTCCAGTGTCTTCAGAAGCTTTTCTTCCTTCTGGTAATTTCCTGCCGGTACAATCACGGCAACCATATTGCTTGTTCCGAAGGTATTCTTGATCTTCTGATAAGCGATTTGGCTTTCGCTCTGCTTGGCTGTGGTCAGATCGGTATAGCTGTAACAATATGGACAATTATTGGAAAAATAAAATGCTACAACTACAATCACCAGAAAGACAGGTGGAACAATGAATCGCGTAAACACATCGAATTTACCGATTGCGGTAATCTTCGGAATAAGATTTTTGTGCTTTGTTTTATCAATCAATTTACTGAACAGCACAAGAAGTCCGGGCATCAGGGTGAACACGGACAGAAGGCTTAACATAATAGCTTTAATCAGAACGATGGACAAATCCATACCAATTTTGAAATGCATGAATGCAAGAGCACCCAGACCGGAGATCGTCGTAAGGGAAGATGCGGAAATTTCCGGAATAGCCTTACTTAAGGCCGCAATACAGGCCTCCCTCGTATCCAGTGTCTGATGTTCATCCGAAAAACGGTGGCACAGAATAATCGCATAGTCGATTGCCAGGGCAAGCTGCAGCACCACTGTAACTGAATTGGAAATAAAGGAAATCGTTCCACACAAAAAGTTCGTTCCCATATTCAGAATCGCCGCCATACCAAAGGTCATAATCAATACCGGAACCTCTGCATAGGAACGTGATGTCAGAGTCAGCACGATCACAATGATAACCGCCGCAATCACGACAATGACCTGCATCTCTGCTGCCAGATCCGCCGCCGAATCACTTCCTACTTCCGTATCATAATAGACATCATAATCTGCAAGCAGTTCCTTCATCCGGTTCATGGCCTGTAAGCTGATATCATCGGTTGCTGTCCCATCAAAAGTCACATCAAACAGGGCACTTGAATCGTGATAATGATCCTCCGTGTGATCAAGCTCTGCACTTGTGACGCCTTCCACTGCTTCAATCTCCTCCTGCAGCTCCAGCGCATGCTCATAGGAAATATTGGAAATCATGACCTTTGCCGTTCCATAGGTAACGAACTGCTCATCCATTACTGTAAGACCGCGCCTTGTCTCGGTGCTGTCCGGAAGATATTTCGTAATGTCATTTTCAACATTAACCCAATTTGTTGAAAAAATACAGAATACCAACGCAAAGATATAAAGAAGGAAAAACAGGTTTCGTTTATCCACAATAAAGGTGGCCAGCTTTTCCATGGGCGTTGCTTTCGTTTCATTCATTGTCTCATTCATATGTACACCTTTTCCTAATCATTCCTTATGTTTCAGATTATTGATATCCACTCAGTACCTTTACAGTTACAATTATTGTATCTATCCACAGTAATCTATCATAAAAGCATTATGATTTTTCTATTCAAAAAAAACAATACACAAACAGTGCTTTTTGTCCGGTAAATTTCAAAAACAGATTAGAAATTGGGGAAAGTATTATACTAAGTAGGTTAACACCTATGAATGAATTAGAAATAAGGAGGAAATACACATGGCAGATATTACCAGGGATATGACCATCGGAGAAATTTTAAGAACAAATCCGAATGTGGCACCGATTCTTATGGAAGCCGGCATGCATTGCTTAGGCTGTCCCTCCGCACAGGGCGAAAGCCTTGAAGAGGCAGCTATGGTTCATGGCATGGACATCGAAGCATTAATGGAACAGATTGCTGCATTATAATTGAGAAGATTTCTCATATGTATGGCAGACAAAAAGCCCCTGCGATTCCGGTCAGTTGGAACTGCAGGGGCTTTTATAAAATGATCTTTTCTTTGTCTATCTTCTATTTTGCTTTCAATGATTCCTTATACGCCTTTTTATTCTCGTACATCCTGCTGTCGGCAAGCTGTGCACATGCAGCAAGTGACATATCAGAGCTCTTGCTTACACAACAGTAGCCTACACTCGCATGTACGGGATACGGCTTCGGATTACGATTCTGTTCCTCTTCAAGAAGTTTATACAGTTCCTTTACAAACTGCTCCTCGCGTCCTTCCTTATTATAATAAAGAAGAACCATGAACTCATCTCCCCCCGTCCGTGCACAGATCTCATCCTCCTGTACCAGCTCTGCCAATACCACGGAAAGCCGTGTCAATGCCGCATCACCTTCTGCATGCCCAAAATTATCGTTAATATATTTCAGTCCATCCATATCAATACTTACAATGGTAAAATGACGGTTTTCCTCTTTGCTCCTGCTATACAGAATCCGCAGAAAGTGCTCATAGCCGCGCCGGTTATAGAGTCCCGTCAGGGAATCCCTGTGGTACAGATTCCGGAACTGTTCGAGGTCTGCAATCTCCTTCTGTGCGGCACTGTTTTCCATGGCAAGTGCCAGCGCCATCATATACGCCTGTACAAAGGAAGTCGGCCACTCCGATTCCCCGACCACCAGCACCAGATACCCAAAGATCCTGTTCTTGAAATGAATCGGAAATACGATCATGCTTCGTCCCTGCACGGCATTGTTTACCAGTCTGGGAAGCAACCTTCCACGTGGAAAAACCTCATGATAATCCTTCGAGGGTCTGTCTTTGATAAAGATCTTGCGCAAAATCATATTCTCTGTAAAGGCTCCCGGTAACTGAGTATTCTCACCATTCTCAGGTTCCTGGCATAAGCAAAGGAATCCCCTGTCACATCCCAGCTTTCCGAAGTAACGCTCAGTCACCTTGAGATAATCCTCTTCGCGAAAAGCTTCCTGATAATCTGTATTTAAAAAAAGAGACTGGTTATAAATTTCTATTGCTGCGTCCAGTTTATTATACATCCGCCGCCAACTATGGTTCTCCACTTCCTGTTCATGGCAACCGCAGCTTTGCCGAAAACACATTTCAGGAACAAAGGTTGTAGCAGGCTCAGGTTTTTCTCCCTGTAAAGCTTCTTCAATAATCCGTACGGCTCTCTTTCCCATTTCCTTAAATGGAACCTTAGCCGTAGTAAGCGGCGGATAATACTCCCTGCTCTCTGTAATATCATCATAACCGGACACACACACATCCTGCGGAATCCGGATGCCCCGATGCTGTAATTCCTCACACACGGAAAGCGCCATATAATCATTTGAGCAGATAATCGCCTGTGGGTAATTTCCGGGTTTTCTCCCCTGAAGGAACCAGTCCACTGCTTCCTTCCCTTTCTCACGCCAGTAATCTCCAAAGAAAACCATATGATCCGTAACTTCAATTCCTTCCTCATGCATTACATCCAGATAACCCTGATAACGATTTCTGGCATCCAGCCGGTCAAAGGCTCCTGTCATAAAACAGACATCCCGAAACCCGTGGATTTGTGTAAAATGTCGGGTCATGTTCCTGATCGCTTCTCCTTCGTCCATCACCACACGATAAAATCCCTCTCTTGCCGTGCGCAGATAAACCACTGGACAGTCTGCGTTTTTCTTCAGATATACATATATTTCGTTACCCATTCCGGGCACATCAAACGTATCTTCCCCGACAATAATCCCGTCAAGCTGTGTAAGATCCGGCAGATACATGATGCCACGCTCACCTTCCGCATATAACACCTTATCCCCGTATGCCCCGAAATTGGCAAAACAAAACACCGTATAACCCAGTTCATTTGCTTCTTTAAAAATAGCCTGCAGAACATCCTTTTGATAGTTCTGCGTAATATACCCCATGAAAACTCCTATTTTTTTCACTCTTGTGTCTCCTCGAATTCCCAATATGTACCATTTTGTTGTATTGTACCATATTCTTTCCGTTTTTTCTCTCCAAAATGTTAAATTGGGATGATAAATTTGGCAATAAAATTTTCCAAAAAACGCGCTTAGACCTTGTAAATATTACAGGTTTATATTACAATATAGACGATTGATAAAGAATTATCAAGCACAGGTTTATGTATTTTATGAAGGAGGTTTTTACCATGGCATATGTTATTAATGATTCCTGCATCCAGTGCGGATCTTGTGCAGGTCAGTGTCCTGTAGGTGCTATTTCTGAAGGAGATGGCAAGTTCGAAATCAATGCAGATACATGCATCAGCTGTGGTTCCTGCGCAGGCGGATGCCCCGTAGGTGCTATTTCTGAAGAATAAGATTTCTTACGAATGAAAAAGGAGACGCATCCATAATGGATCGTCTCCTTTTTATTTTGCATTACCGGTTCATATCTCCTGCTGCTTTTCAGCTTTCGGTTTGCTGAAATTTTTAATCCTGGCAAAAACAGAGGATTTCTGCTTAATACTGTAGTTCCGCAGCATGTTATCCAGCTTCTTGTAGTGCTCCTCATTCCGGGCATCACGGTCTGCCTCACGCTCATCATCCTTTTCTTCCTGCATCCGGAACTGATAATCCAGCTCCTTCAGGATACTGCTTTTTACTTCCTGTATAATCTCCTGGCAGATATCCTGATTATTACTCTGTACTGCATCGGCAATCATGCTGTGTAACAGCTTCTGCAGACGCATGCTTTTCTCTGCCTTTGTCTCCTCAACAGGCATTACCTCCCCGTTATGTACCATCAGCACATGACGTTTCCCCATATCCTCTGCCTCCTTCCGGTTCATTTTTTCCTGTGTAGGATCACACAGCGACTCCTGTCCTTCCTGCTCTCTTTCCCTTGCCAGCAGATTCCGGATTGCTTTAAGCTGCAGGCCCTGATCCTTCAGGTCCTTGATTCTTTGGAAGAGCTTAATGTCCTCCTCCGTATAAAACCGGTGTCCCATTTCATTACGCCTGACCGGAAGCTTTAACTCTTCCTCCCAATAACGGAGTACATGCGCCTCTACTTTAACATTTTTTGCCGCATCGGAAATCATATAGATTTTTTCTGTCTGCATTCTCTTTTCCTCCTTTTTATATAGCGAAAGGACAAGCTGATTCCAGCTTGTCCTCTTTCGTAATTGTTTTGATCTCTATTAACTTCTTTCCAGATTTGCAAATTTGGTATAATCCGGCAGCCATACCAGCTCCACGGTTCCGATCGGACCGTTTCTCTGCTTGGCTATGATTATTTCTGCTATTCCTTTCTTCTCCGTATCATGATTATAATAATCATCACGGTAAATGAACATAACCACGTCCGCATCCTGCTCGATTGCTCCGGATTCACGGAGATCGGAGAGCATCGGCCGGTGATCCGGTCTCTGTTCCACAGCACGGCTCAGCTGTGACAGCGCAATAACGGGCACGTGAAGCTCTCTTGCAAGCGCCTTTAATGAACGGGAAATA